>Ga0209728_1000908_pt1 | contig 20394 bp, 47 predicted proteins | sample RifGroD1_FD_183997 | JGI IMG/M metagenome (GOLD analysis project Ga0209728, IMG submission 183997) | Groundwater microbial communities from Rifle, Colorado, USA - Groundwater D1 (SPAdes) (version 2) | ecosystem: Environmental > Aquatic > Deep subsurface > Groundwater | place: Rifle, Colorado... | reverse complement strand
TAAAAGCGTGGCGATAATTGGGACAGAAGTATCAAGTATTGAATATTTTGTTAAACCTAAACCTAATTCTTGGGATTAAATTATCAATTAAATCTGCGATGTTAAATGCTAAAATAATTAAAAAGGGTGGGATATTATGAATCAATTAGAAATTATGAATAAGTTTAGCAATGGTAAACTTTTAGACGGTGATATTTTTAAGTGTGGTAGACATATATTAGAAGTTCGTAACAATGGGGATATGCTAGTTTCACGTTTGCTTGATCATAAAGGATATATTCTTCAAAATAAATGGACTTTATACAAAGATGATTTACAAGTTGATTTTACTAAGCAATGAATCAGCAATTTGATTGTATTAGAAAGGAGAGTCAATTAATTGAAACAAAATAAACAAACAAATTGCTATTGGAATTCTATAAACATTGACAATAAATCTGCAATGATAGCATTTTATGAATATTATCCTAGACAAGAAGATATTAATGCAGGAATTACTCGAATTTATCATTTAGGATTTGGTGTAGGAAATAATAGAAAGCAAGTTTCTGAATGGGTGTTTAATGGAAAGAAATATATCCATCACAAGATAACTGGTACAAGCAATATTAAATTTCTTATTTGGGCAAAGAATCAAATATTAGAATTTGAAACTTTTATCAAGAGTAAATATAATGTTGGTAAAATTAAAATTGTGATAGAGGGATTAGATGGTAGGAGGTTTAGTGTATATAAGAAAGGAATGGTTAGGTATGGGTATGAGGATTTATATGGTTGGAACAAGATGTTGATTAAAGTTATTTAAGAAAGGAGAGAGAAAATATATATGCAATTAATATCTAAAACAGAAGATAATGAGAAAACAATTAAATTCACAGTAGAAGAATATGAACATTTATTAAAAATCTTAGACCTCTGTACTCCACCAGAACATCGTAATTATTTATTTAAAGTTATGGCAGAAATGTTTAATGATTTATATGATATGGATTTATTATAATTGAAAGGAGATATTAAATGATATATCAACTAAAAGCATATTATGGTGCGTCAATAAACGGGAAGGTTATATATTCTGCTGAATTAACTTTTAATGATTGTACAAAACTATTAACTAAACCTTTAGACAGTAATTCGCTCAAAGATCATATAACTAATAAAATTATTGCCGATAGATTTAATCCTGATAATTTTATTTTCGGTTGGCTTACTAAAGAACAGTATGAGAATAAAATTGAATCAAAAGTGGATGAGAAAATAGAAGTAAAGGGTAATTAAAAAGTCAGTTTGATGGGAGGATTTTAAAACAATGACTGAAACAGAATTATTAATCCAAGAAACTATCATTTATCTACTTGAAATCAGAAAAGATTATACGAGAAGTGTTTTAATGGATGATGTAGGTAAAGTAAGGACTTTAACTAATGCGGTAGAATTATTGCACCAGTATTTAGGATTAATCAATTAAGTAAAGAAAGTAGGGTTAAACAAAATGAAAATCACACAAACATTAGAAGTTTCAAAACAAGAGAAAAATATATTTTATAATGCTTTAGAAGTATATATTAAATATCTTACCAAAACACTCTCAGACAGTCCAGAAGGGGAATCTAAGACGTTAATTAATGCGACCCTAACAGACACTAATAGATTATTAAGTGAGATGTCACAGAGCATGTAAAGGAGGAAATTTCAATGAAAAATCAAAAGCTAATAAAGGAAATCAAGGAATTCTTTGAAGAAAAGGGAATTGACAATACACAAGAAAAACTAATAATGTGGTATGGATTTGCTGAATTACAAATGGATGCTGAAACTTATTGGTCTCCTTGTGAAAATTGCGATAATCCAAATTGTAATGTAAAAGATGATTTTCCAATATGGTTTTGTGCGGATCAGAAATAGAAAGGAGAGTATAAATATGCATGTAGGAGAAGGGTGTCATATATCTGATAAGTGGATACCTAATAATATAACAACTGAATTATATGACATTAATAATAAAGAAATTAAAACTTCAAATAGGGTAAAATTACGAGGATGTACATCAGACAATGCTATTATTGGTTTATGCGATAGTGGGTTTGTAATATTTTTTGGAAGTAAAAATGGTTCAGTTATGTGGCATCTTAATAAAGAGGTAATTGCAAAACATCATATTGAGATAGAAATAGATTGAAGACATCTTTTATCCTATTACAACCTAAAAATAATTTTATAATATCTATTGCAATAAAAAGCAATAGATATTATACTATATATAGCAAATAATATTTAGGAGGAACTAAAAATGAATAAAGAAATTGTAAAACAAAATCAAGAAATCAGAAATACTTTTGTCAGTTCGCAGGAAGTAAAATTGCTAAACTTATCAGACATTACCTTAGTCGAACCAATACATATTAATGCAAAATGCAATTTATCTAAAAGAGTCAGTAAACTAAGAAATAAAAATATTACTCAACTAAATAAACCTATTATTGTAAAAGAGGAATCAAACGGTAAGTATTCTTTGATCATGGGGTATAGCGGTTACATGGTAGCATCTTCCTTGGGACATACTAAAGTGCCATGTGTTATAATTAATGAGAAGCGAAAAGAATTAAGTAACAAATTAGGTTTTAAAAGTCCTAGACTTGCAACAGGATCAGATAAATTTATGCCAATTTCTAAAATCATTGTTCCTAAAGAATTTAAATGGGTAAGAAAAGAAAAAGTTGACAAGTGTATTGAATACTTTAAACAGAACGGATGCTTTGACAAACCAGTAATTATTAAAGATAATGGATTATGTATAGATGGATTTTCTAGACTGATGGCTGCTAAAAGATTAAATTTAAGTAAGATAGCAGTTAAAATTGCATGAGTAGTTTAATTGATGATGCTTGGAGAACAGCTAAGTATATAAACAAACTATTAAATAGTGAGAATGATCAGGAAAAACTAATTAAGATTTTTAACCATCTTTGTATACATGATATTATTATGTATCATGCCTCAAAAGAACAAATGATTGATATTTTTAAAGATATATAATTTAAGGAGCGATCAACATGAAAGACATCAAACTTTATCCACACAATCAAGAAACTTATGATAAGATCCAAAACCTATGGGAAACTGAAAACAAAGTTGCAGCAGTTCAAGCCACCGGCACAGGAAAGTCATATCTGATACTAAAGTGTATCTATAATGATCCTGAATCAAACAAGGTGGTTCTAGCCCCTTCTAATTACATATTAGAGCAATTGATAAATGAAGCAGGAGAAGAATTACCAAACACAAAAACTCTTACCTATTCTAAATTATCGTATATGAGTGATGCAGAAATAAAAGAATTAAATATTGGATATATTTTCCTTGATGAATTTCATAGATGTGGAGCCGAGCAATGGGGAGATGGAGTTCAAAGATTACTAAATGCTTTTCCAGACGCTAAAGTATTGGGTACTTCTGCAACTCATATTAGGTTTTTAGATAATGCTAGAAATATGGGAGAAGAATTATTCAATGGAAACATTGTTAACAATCTATCTCTTGCCGAAGCAATTGTAAAAAAGATATTACCTATGCCAAAATACATCAGTGCTTTGTACACATTTGACGATGAGGTAAATAATCTCAAAACTAAAGTAGAAAACAGTAAAAATGATGAAGAATCCAAAAAGGAAATGCTAAAAGAAATTGAACTAATGAAACATAAATTGAACAAAAGCAAAGGTATTCCCAATATTCTAAAGAAACATTTATCTAAAAATTACAATGGAAAGTTTATTATCTTCTGCAAGGATAAAGTTCATTTAGACGAAATGAAAGAAACTGTGGTTGACTGGTTTAAGCAATCAAAAGTAACAAAACAAGTTGATGTTTATTCTGTTTACAGTAATTATGAGTATGGCGATGCTGAAGTAGATGCTTTTATTGATAATAGGAATCCTAAATCAGTAAAGCTTTTATTTAGCATCGAAATGTTTAATGAGGGAATCCATATTGAGGATGTTACAGGGGTTATTTTGTTAAGACCTACTGTATCTCCTATTATTTACTATCAGCAAATCGGCAGAGCTATGCAAGCTGGAAAGAATAATACGCCAGTTATCTTTGACTTAGTTAATAATTTTGACAATATCGGAGCTAAGAATTTTGTTGGTGATTTAGAGAAGGAAGTTGGGAAAGAAAATGAGAAGTTAAGTAAATATGAAGGCGATGATCAAGATGATGAAGAGAAAAAATATGTTGATATATCTGAGTTTATGATATTTGATGAAACACTTGAAGCTATGGATTTATTTTCTAAAATTGAAGGTGAGTTAATTAATAATTGGGATGCTATGTATGATGAATTGACGAATTTTTATAACAAAAATGGTAATTGTAACATTAGTAAGTATATTAATAAAAAATTAAATATTTGGGTACAGGTGCAAAAAAGTTTATATAAAAAGGGTATTCTTAGTGAAAAAAAGATAGAAAAATTAAATATTATGAAATTTAATTGGATTAAGTTTAATGTCGAAACTTGGGAGGATATGTATAAACAATTAAAAGAATACTATCAAAAAAATGGAGATACTGACGTTCCTCGAAAACAAGGTAAATTAGGAAGTTGGGTTAGTGGACAAAGAAAAAGTTTTAATTTTTTAAATAAGGAAAAAATTGAACTTTTAAATAATCTTAATTTTGTTTGGAGTGTATTTGAAGGAAAATGGGATAATATGTTCAAGTTATTAATAGAATATCATACTAGATACAAACATGTATCAATAAAGAATGGAGAAGTTTATGAAGAGGAAAATTTAGGAAATTGGGTTAATACTCAAAAGATTTTATATAAAAAAGGTAAATTAAATATAGATAAAATTGAAAAATTATCTAGTATAGGGTTAAAATGGAATACTAAAAATGAAGAGGATGCCTCATTAAGTGAATATCATATTAAAAATATTTTAGTACGAAGTAATATGAGCGCAAGACAATTATCAAAAAAATTGGATAGTAGTCCATCTTCAGTATGGTGTTGGATAAATAATGACTATAAAATACCAAAAGAAAATATATTGAAAATTTCTGGAATATTTAATATCGATCCTGATTTAATTGAACCACAAAAAAGAGACTAATTTTACCTAATTCCAAAATATCCCACCCCTACAACCCTACTCCCACGCCACTTTTAAAACCATAAATTCCCATCAAATTCGACTTTTAACGGATAGAAAGGATACTTAGAATGTTGCAATTAGCAGGAACAGAATTAAATATGAAAAAATGTTTTAAAATTATGAATCAATTAGATGAAGAATTATGTAAAACTTGTTTAACAAGTAGTGAGAATTGCAAAAATGAATATTGCCAAAAATATGAAACAGAATTTGATATAAGATACGTGGAGGAGAATTAACAATGAAACCAAATAAAACAATCAGAGAAATGGATTCCTCTAAACTACTTAAAGAATTTGAAAGTGAAGTAAATGAATATGGTGGCAAGAGGTTTGATTATTTAGGAAATATTACGCCAAGGTATAATCAGAATAGGATTAAAATGATGAGGACTGAATTGTTTAGAAGATTGGGACTAATTAGAGAAGAAAGTGAGGTAATTTAATAATGAGAAAAGGACAAAGAGGTAAATTTATAGGCAATGAAAATTATGATGGTGATCTAGTAGGAGGAGAACTATTTACTGTTACAGAATTGATTGAACATTTCCCAGAAGAAAAGAGTTGGGTGTTTAGAATGGAATTGGATACTGGAGGTGGAGAGTGTTTACTAAGTGATATGGTTGAAATGTTTACTGAAGCAGATGATTTAATGACATTGAAAAATTTAATTAATAAGTATCCAGAACAAGCTTGGAAAATATGTAAAACCGTAGTTTTGAAACCTGCACTACAAGCCACTTCTGAAATTGACACTTAGGATAAAATCTTTATTTTATTTGATATTTGGAAAATAATTCTTGACTTTAAAGTAATAAATAATGTATACTATTATTAGTGAATGTATAAATAAATATTTAGGAGGAAGAGAAAATGATTAAGAAAATTGATAGAAAAAACAAATTTATTTCCATGTTCAATCCAGAAACAGGTTTTTACGTTCGCACAGGCGTAATTGATAAGGATGGAAAAGATACTGGTGTTGATCCATTTATGACAGTATATCCCGAACTCATTGATGTGGGTGTAATGGGAAGTTGCAAGTTTGGAAGATCAGGTCAATGTTTAGCGTCTGGAGTTCAATGTTATCAAAATGGATTAAATACATATGAACCAAATATGACATTAGAAAACTTTAAAAAGATTGTTGATGAGTGCAAAGGGAAAACATATCAATTAGCACTAGGAGGGAGGGGAGACGTAGATCAACATGAACATTTTGAAGAAATATTAAAGTATTGTAGAGCAAATAATATTGTTCCAAACTTTACTTCTTCAGGGATGGGATTCACAGATGAAATTGTAGACATTTGTAAAAAGTTAACGGGAGCAGTAGCAATTTCTTGGTATAAAACAAAATATACATATAAAGCAATTGATATGCTTTTGAAAGCAGAAGTAAAAACAAATATCCATTATGTCCTTGGTAATAATAGTATTGACGAGGCTATTAATCACTTAAAAAATAATAGTTTTCCAAAAGGAATTAATGCAGTAATATTTCTACTCCATAAGCCTGTAGGGCTTGGTACAGAAGACAATGTATTAGATGTTAATGATGAGCGTGTTAAGGAGTTTTATCATATTGTAGACACTCAACAATTTGATTTTAAGGTCGGTTTTGATTCTTGTAATGTCCCTGCCTTGCTCAATCTAACTTCCAATCTTAATCCTGATAGTTTTGACACTTGTGAGGCTGCTAGATGGTCGATGTATATTACTTCTGATATGAAAGCTATTCCTTGTTCATTTGATAATCAAGATTTAAGATGGGCATATGACATTAGTAATGATACAATTCAGAATGCTTGGAATAGTGATCAGTTTGAAAATTTTAGAGGATATTATAAGAAATCATGTGGTGGTTGTAAGGATAGATTAAGTTGTTTGGGAGGTTGCCCTATTAAGAGACAGATTGTATTATGTGGAAGAGAGGAGAAGGATTTATATGAGCAAGGTAAGGTGTGATTTTGTAACAAATAGTTCCAGTAGCTCTTTTGTAATCCAAAAGAAAGATTATGGTGTTACTAAGAATTTAACTGAATCAAAATTGAAAGATATCCTTAATTCAATGCTTAATTGTCATAATGAGATATTTGAAGAGAATCTTAAATATTCAGATGTATTTAGTTATGTAGCTATACCAGAAATTGAGAAAGTGAAGAAAGCGTTTAGTGATAATTGTTGGGGAGATGGTAACTCTTATATTGATTGCGACTATGACGAAGAAGGGAATGAAATTCAGTTGAATAGTAGTAAGACTTATTTAGAAGAAGCAATGGAAGGAGACTTCGTTATTTTTTCTGAAGGAGAAAATAGTATTCCTTATGATATTATAGGTTATATTCAAGAGGTATTAGATGCGACAAGTCATCATTTAGGATAAAAGGAGTGTTAAATAAGTGTATAAAATTAGATCAGATTGGTTGCATATAATTCATCAGAAAATTATTAAATAGTGAATAAAATATAAAAATTAAAAAGAAAGAGGTTAATATTATGGCAAAATTTCGTCAAGACTTTGTGACTAACAGTAGTTCTTCAAGTTTTATTTGTACAAAATGTAATGATACTATCGAGTGTTATGATTGGGAACCAGAATATGAAAGAGCAATGTGTAATTATTGCTATAATGATTTAAGCGAAGAAGACCAAGTAAAAGTAGATAACGGAGACTATGAAGGAACTGTAGAAACTATAAAATTTATTGATTATCTATGTGATGAATTATATTTAGACAGAAGTAGAGTAATGGAAAAATATAATGAATGGAGAAATAACTAAATGAAGATACGAGCAGATTTTGTAACAAATTCATCATCAAGTTCTTTTATTGCAGTATTTGCGAGAATTGCAGATAAAGAAAAAGCACAACCAATCATAGAAAAGTATGGATATGATACATACACTGGAGAAGAACTTTTGAAAGCAATGGGAAATAGAAGTTGGAGTAAACTTTTTGAATGGGACTGGGCAGGAGTTGACATTACTCCTTCAGAAGATTATGTACAGAAAAATATTGATTCAGAATTTATCTTCTATAGTGATAGTGAAGATATCGACGAATCAGATGGAGAACCAAATTATGATATAGATTCAGACGATTTTTCAGAAGAAACAATGGAAGCAATCGATGCAGTAAATATCGAAAATGGGTTTGTAGATGTTGAATCGGATTATGGTGCAGGAAGGAATGGTTAAATGAGCAAAATACGTTTAGACTTTATCACAAATAGTTCCAGTTCAAGTTTTATAGTGGTAGGTAAAAATGTAGAATTAGATGAAGTAGATTTATCAAATGGAGATTATTTGTTTATGGGCAAACAATTGTGTGATGGTCAAGATGTAGTTAAAGTAGATGCTGATATTTTAAATTATCTTAAATCACATTTACATAGTAATTATGGAGAATTAAGACTAGGAGATTATTATGTATCGCTTTTGAAATCTTTCATGATAAAATCTGATGAAGATGATGATTGTTTATTTACTATTAACGAATTAAAACAACATGTAAAAGAATATGAATCATTTCAAATTATATCTGTTGAAAAAGATTATCATGGTTCTGAAGACGTTAATGATTTAAGAAATAATTATTAAGAAAGAAGGTTAATATATTGAAAGTGCGTTTAGATTTTATCACAAATTCGTCCAGTTCATCATTTATAGTAATTTATGAGGTTGATAAAAGTGATAAACTTAAAGAATATCTCAAAGAGGAATTCGGCAAATATGGATTAAGACTTGCAGATACATATATTACATTAGGTAAAGATATTAAAACTAATGGATTCGAAATCGGAGAATATTTTGAAGACGATCAAATTGACGACAATAAATATTATATGTCTGCTAAAGGAGATTCTGAAGGTGATGATGCTTGGTTAGTAAAGCATATTCCAAGTGAGTTTATTAAAGAAATTTATAATGGAGGAGAATAATTATGAAAATGAGACTCGACTATGTAACTAATTCTAGCTCAAGTTCGTTCGTTTGTTTTGGTGTAAGCAAAGAGGAAATTGAGCTAGAAAATGAAGCATATATAAATCTATTCAATGAGTATGTAAGCAATAATAAAGGCGAAGAATATTTTGAGTTTACAGATGAAGAATTAGAAAAAATGACAGATGAAGAAAAGATTGAATTTGTAAATGATGATAGTGAAATAGACACAGATTCACTATTTGAAAATGATATTATTAGTGTTGGTGGATATGATAGGGATGAAGTAGGTATAGAACCATGTGTATTCATTGATAAATTCCCCGATGAAAAGATTGGAGACATTAAGAAAATTGTAGCCAGAGAATTAAATAAACAATTTGGAACTAGTTTTAAAGAAAACGATATTGATTACTTTGAATCTGGTTGGAGAGATTAAAATCTAAATTATAGGATTCTGAAACACGCTCATAGCAACACTTTCAGAATCCTATAATCATTTAAAATTTACATTCTATCTTACACAAGAAAAAACAGACTTAATAAAAAGTCTGCTCTTCTAATTATGAAGTAGGTAGTAATTATGAGGAGAGATAATATTTACTTTGAATTAACTTACGTTTCATAGGTGCTTCAAAGATTACAATATTCTTCTCATCTTTAAATAAACTATGTGCTTCAATTAAATTGTCTATGTCTTGGATTTCCATACGAAATTTTTCACTAAATCCTACTTTTTTACTCATAGAATTTAATTTACTCAATGCCTTTATTACACTAACTGAATCAATATATCCTCGACATTCTTCGCTGAAAGTTTTGAAGGAAACATAAGTAATTACACTATTTTTTAAATTAATAGAATTGGCATGTGCAAAATTGTTTTTGCTGTCTTTAATAACCCATATCATATTTGTCATGTAAATCTCTCCTCTTAATTTTTTCTTATGGGCCTGACAATATAATTCATATAAAGACAATTAAACAATTTTTTACAAGATTATAAGTTCAATAATAGGCAATCAGCCACACCACACCTTCACTATAATTTGGGAAAAATGGTACATCTCTATAATAAATGGACTTGCTCTAGTTGTCAAATCAAAGAATTTATATGGTTATTAGAGTAAATTGTGTTATATTATGGGTTTGGTTGGAGAATATGTTGTGGAAATGAAACTGTAATGAAATGTAATAAAAAAGTATCTGAACATTTAATATAAAATAAAGGATAAAGGAGATGCAATTACATATGATTTTTACTAAAGTAATTGAAACTAATCTATCCATAGACAATGAAAACACAATCAAAGACCACCAATCAAGGGTAATAGAGGTTGATTCTTGGGAAGATTATATTCAAGAAATTAAAGATGCTAAGTCAGTTTCTAGAAATTCAGTTCTTGGAAATTTACATGGAAATACAATTCCGAGTAGTTCTGTAGTAGAAATTATAAGTTTAGATGATTTTCATTTAGATTGTGATATTGTTAATAGGTATGGAATTTTATCAAAAAAATTGGCTTATAGGATTAAATAAAATATTAAAGGAGGAGGTATGCATAATGAAAATTATAGCAACGAGCAATTATAATCTAGATGACTATAGTGAATATATCATAGCAGAAAATCTTAATAGTTATTATGGTAAATTAATTTGCGATTTTCTGCAAAAGTCAAGTTAGAAAAGGAGACAGTGCTTGGCCTGTATTGAAGGAAGATGATTATGTTCCGTTTGTGTGGGAACCTTGATTAAATTATAATATTAAATAAATAAAAAGGAGAGATTTAATAATGAAAACAATATGTTTTACTGGTCACAGACCTGATAAACTTGGAAGAGGATATGACTTAGAATCATTCTCTTATCAAAAACTTAGAGGAATATTAAGAAACAAAATAGTTGAAGTAATTAATGATATTATGGGAAAATCAGATGAAACAGAATTTAAATTTATTGTTGGTGGAGCAATTGGAATCGATCAGCTTGCGTTTTCTATTTGTGAAGAATTAAAACAAGAAGCAAAAGAACATGAAATTTGCACAATTAAATTGGAAATTGCAATACCTTTTGAAAAACAAGCAAGTAAATGGTATGAACGAGATGTTGACAGATATGAATTACAAAAACAACATGCAGATATTTTAACATTTGTTGATACTTTAGAAGGATATGAATTTAAAGGTGTGGCAGTAGGAGAATATCATCCTGCAAAAATGATGATTCGGAATAAATATATGGTTAACAATTCAGAAATTGTTATTGCTGTATGGAATGGAAGTAAGGGTGGTACTGCAAATGCAGTAAATTATGCCAAGAAACAAGGTAAAGAGATTATTATTATTAATCCAGATGAGATTTGATAAATATATAAATAATATTTTCTTGCATTGTTTAAGTAGATATGTTATACTTAGGAGATGGGATAATTATAGGTGAGAGGAGTTTGAGATAGGGAATGAGTAAGAAGTTGGTAAAGTATGTATTTACATAAATAAAATATAATTAATAAGTAAACAAAGAAAAGATAATATGAGAGAAAAACAATTTGGTATTGCTTTAGCAAACCTATATAACTCTTTATTAGATTTTAAAGAAAGGATGTCATGTTAATATTAATACAATAGAACTTATATCACCTTGGGGATTCATATACATAACCACAAATATGATCAATGGTAAGAAATATATAGGACAGAAAATATTAAAAAATGATTGGAGAAATTATTTAGGTAGTGGAATACATATATCAAGAGCTATTAAAAAATATGGAAAAGAAAACTTCAGCAGAGAAATAGTTGCTATTACCTACTCTAAGAAAGAGTTGGATAAATTAGAAATTGAGTTTATTAAAAATCACAATGCAGTTTATAGTGAGGATTATTATAATCTTAATTTTGGAGGAGGTTCAAATGCTGGGTTACACTGGTCAGATGAATCTAAAAAGAAAATGAGTGATGCAAAAATAGGAAAGACACTCACAGATGACCATAAACAACATATGAGGGAAACTAGAATTAATTTTTCGGAAGAAAAGAAACAAGAAATAAGTAATATAAATAAAGGCAAGATATTATCAGAAGAGACTAAAAACAAGATTAGCGAATCTAAAAAAGGCGAGAACAGTTATATGTATGGTAAACATCAATCAGAAGAAAGAAAATTAAAAATAGGCAAAGCAAATATGAAGTTTGACTCCAAAGAAGTAGTGATAGATATTAGAAATAAATACAATAGTGGAAATTATACTCAAAAACAACTTGGAGAAGAATACTCTGTTGAACAAGCAACAATTAGTAACATTATAAATTTTAAAGGAGCATATAAATAATAAGGGTAAAAATTTTCACTTTGCGTTAGCAAATGTATATAACTCTTTATTAGGTTTTAATATTTATACTTGTTTACTCTTTATACTTTGTTATATCTTTATTCACTGTGTTTTAGTGGTTAAAATGCCTTATATTCCAAAATGGAAGTGGAAATTATACGTTATTCTCCAAACTCAAAGTGGGGATTTTGCGTTATTCTCCAGAATTGCAATGCAAGGATACCGTGTTTTATCCACTTGGAAATTATGTAATATAACGTATATTCCCCACCAAAATGTTTACTAAACAAAAGGAGCTTTATTATGAAATATTTTATTGTAAGGAAAAAATACTTAGCAGATGCATTGTCATTTTTAGGATTTAAGTATTATAAGTTCACTGAGCCAAATGGTAGTGTTTATTATTCATTTGAAAATAGTGAGAAATTAAATGAGGCTATGACCGAATTACTTAGTCTGCAAAGTAGATTTAGCCGATACGGTAGATAAATAATATAATAATGCAATTAAGAAAAGAAAGTGAGATGCTTTACAATTACGAACAATATAATAAAAGAAGAAGATGAACAAACCCAATACTATATAAAATTGCCTAATAGTATTTATGACGATTTAAGTATTTCCAATGAAGAAGTAACGATTTTATCCTTAATGTATAGAAATTATATGCAGTATAAAAATCTTGCAATTTGTTCGATGCAAATGTTAGCTGATTATATGAAATATAATTCTAGTAGTAATCATAAAATAATATCAAGAATAAGAGATATCATTGATGAATTAATAGAAAATAAATACATAACTAAGATGTGTAATTTATCATATGAAGATATTGTACTTTCAGAAATTAATAAAGATACTATGTTCTATGTAGAGATACCTAAACCTCTTGAGACATTGTATTTTAAAGTTTTTGATAAAAATATAGACATAATATATGATTATTTACAAGATAAAAAACTTAATAAATTTAGTATGGTAAGATATTATATTGCATGTTGTAGAGTTTCTAATAATGATGCCAGTATAGGATATTTAGCACAAGGGAAATTGAAGAAATTAATATCTGATTCTAGAACTATACAAAGATACAATATAATATTACAGGATGAGTTAGAATTAATAATATACAACAATAGTTATCTCACTCCAGATAAACATTATTGTACAACATTTATTGGTAAGTGGGATGATAGAAAGAATTTTAACGCTCAGTTAGAAATAGAGGTAAGCTCTAAGGGATTAATACATACGGATAAAATTAGTTCTAATAAGAGAAGAAGCATACAGCAGAAAATAAATAATATAGTAATGTCTGAGGAAGAAATAAGGGATGCTAGAATAAAGGAGCTTCAAAAATTATTAGGAGAGAAAGAGAAGTTGGAATATAAACCTAAAGATGATATTCTTAAAGAAAAAGAAAAACCTGAAAAACCAAGTGGTTTGCAAAATAGAAAGCCTCTTCCTTTACCAAAAATTTATGATGAGAATGAAGATCCTTTTGGAGCAGACGATAGTGCTTTTATAGAAGAAATGGGATGGCATTTAGAACCTGAACCAAATAAAGATGAGGAAAGTGGCGATGCTGATTTTAGTGAATTTATAGATTGGGACGAAGAAGGTGACGATGATTTATTTAGTTAGAAATTAGTGAATATAGGGGCGGTTATTCCGTCCCTTATTGTAAAGGAGTGACAATGTGAAAAAATTACGTATTATAATTGATGTGTATTTTGAAGAAAGTGGTAAATATAAATCTTCCGAGGAAGAAAGAGATATTGCTATTAAAGAGATGCAAGACACTATGCGACAAGAATTCATTTATAAAAATGTTATAGATATCTATAGTTCTGTAATATCTAGTAAAGTTACATCTAAATAAATTAATAAAAAGGAGCGATAAAACAAATAATGCTAAAATTCATAGGAACAGGTTCAGCATTCAACACCAAATTAGGCAATACAAGTGCATATATCAAAGAAAACAATACATTATTACTTATCGATTGTGGTGAATTAACTTTTGATAGAATCTTATCTCTAAATCTATTATCAGATGTCAATGAAGTTCATATTGCTGTAACTCATACTCATCCAGATCATATTGGAAGTCTAGGGAGTTTAATATTCTATTGTTATTTCATTAAGAAAATTAAACCAATATTCCATGCGGTCAATTCTGATTTTATTGAATTGCTTGAGATTATGGGAGTCACAGAAGAACATTGTGAATTTGATAATTGCGCTTTTGATCCTACTGTAGTAATAGATACTTTAGATTTAGGTTTATTTTTTATGGAAAACAACCACGTTAAAGAACTTATGACATTTGGTATATTATTAGTTAAAAATCCTTCATTAGAAAAAAATGAATTTATTATTTATTACAGTGGAGACAGTTGTAATATAGAAGATAATATTTTGGAAGCGTTTGTGAGTGGTAAGATTAATTATCTTTATCAAGACACTTGTAAAGCAGATTATGATGGTAATGCCCATTTGTCATTGAGAAAACTTACAGAAATTATTCCTGAAGGACTAAGGGGAAGAATTTTTATCATGCATATTGATGAAGGATTTGATTTTGATAAAGCAAAGGAATTAGGATTTAATGTTGCTGAGATTGAAGGAGGAGTAAACAAATGATCGAACAATGGCCTAACGGAGCTAGAATCATAACTCTTGGTGAAAATACTACTCAAGTTAGTCAAATCGTACACAAAGATAATCCAGAATCTTTAGGTATATGTTTTTGCAATAGTTTTACAGAAAATAATAAACCAGATGGCAATGTAGTAATTATTAATATTGTTAATATTCAAGGTGTAATCAGTTATATTAAGGCACTGGCAGATATGTTGGCAACATGGGAAATTGAAGGTGCAGAGGTGCAATTAGAGGCTTTGAGAAATAGTTTGGAGGAGATAAAATAATGACAAAAGACATAAACAAAATCTATCAATCAAAAGGATATAAGAATCGTAAAGAATTTATTGAAAGTTTAGTGGAAGATGTCGATGTTCCTTTGAAAAAAGCATTAAGTATTTTGGATAATGAATATTTTGATAGATTGGTTTGGTTATTGAGCCATCAGATTAATGAGAAAGTGGAGGAGAAATAATGTTTAAACTATATTATCGCTTAAAAATATACAAACTCAAAAAAGAATTATCATATTATGAAAATATCACAGGCCAACAAAACATACATAAACAAAAAGATTTAAATTATTATATAGAAAAATTAGATAAATGTAATCAACAAACATTTTGCTATTGTCCTTTATGTTTTAATGAATTAATCAGTAGTGATAGTTTTGTCAGTGATGAAGATGTTGTTACTTATAAATGCAGTAAGTGTGGGTTGGTATCTAGGTGGGACTTTGGAATTGCTCCTGTACCAGTATTGATTGAGGGAGGTGATGAGTAACTTGAGTTACATATATGATGAAAAAGATATTAAATCAAAAGAAGACGCAATTATTGCATTAGAAGAAATTAGAGCATATCAAGAATTAGAAGGATTTTCTTTTGATTTTGGTAATGGATTAATTCAAAATGATTTATCTTTTGGCACAGAGCATGTTTATTGGAAAATGGATGCTCAAGTTTTAGAGGATATAATTGAAGATTGGGAAGAAGATATTGAATGGGAAAACTGGTTGAAATATCAATCAAAAAATAAATATAAGAAACAAAAACTAAATAGGTATTATAGAAAAACAATTGGTAAGAGGAAATTAGTTAATCTATATAAAACCTCATTGTAGACAGTATATTATAATGAAAAAGAAAACAGATATATTCGGTGCTATTATAGTGGCAGAAAAGGCTTTGCAAAATGGTGTTCTGATAAAACTGTAAGGAATAGTATAGATTTTCCGTTAAGGGGTGCTGGATATAGGAAATGTTTTAATTATTGGTATACTGTGTTTTAATCCTAGCAAATCCAGAGTTTAATGTATAAATATAAAATAATATTTCTGTACCACTAGACAGGAGTATTATTTTTTGCTATAATTAACATAGAAAGTAAATAGGAGGGTGATAAAAATGTTAAAGTACAAAATTGGTGACAATGTTAAAGTTAATGATAAACTCAATATCAACTTTGACGACTCGGAAGGAGAAGCATTATTAATCGGACAAATTGGAGAAATTATTGACGCAGTAGAGGTTGGAGCATTCCCTTATGAAATAAGGTTTAAAGATAAAAAGATTCAGGAAATTAATATTGGTATGGGAAGTAGATTATTTGACGAATATGAATTAAATTTAGTTAAATAATCCCAAGAAATTATATATTTAATCCATGTGAAAGGAGGATTTTACATAATGAAAGGTATTGGATTTTATCAGTATCGTGGAGAATTAATATTATTGCAAGACAATAAAAAGTGGCAAATCACAAATTATTATGATGTTGAATTTAATACCTTAAATGAAGCAAAGAATCATATTGATAAACATTTAGGTGGTTGGTCAGGTAGGTGCATGCCTCAAAGATGGTTAAAGGATGAAGAATTAAAGGAATATTACGAAGGAAGAAAACATTTTTAATTATAAGGAGTTGGTGAAATCATATGAGTAACATAAATCGTACACAAATTATCACTGTTCAAGCTTTTTTAGATCCAGAATTAATTGAGGAAAAAATAGATGCTATTATTAATATATCAGATGAGAAAGTTAAACTTCAAGTAGAAGATACTAAACTAACAGATAATGAGGGTAAGAGATTATATATATTGAAAGATGGACATCATACTTTTGCGGCAGCCAGAGAATTAGGATTCGAAATAGAATTTGAAATTATAAAAGATTCCAATTTAGAAGGAGATGAATTAATTTTATCCTATATACATGATAGGTCTATGGTATTTTTAAAGTCGAATGTTGTCTATTTAGATTATTTATACAGATGTAGTCAAGACTTTACTAAAAAAGGAAAGTCTTCTCCTTGGAATATACCATTTCTTGAACGATATCCAAATAATATTGCAAACTTCATGGAATGAAATGTCGCTTTTATGCCCTATGAAAGGAGTAGGTATATATGAGAAAGATAAAGTTAAGTATTGAATTTGAGGCAGAAGAATGTGATTTTGATAAGCTTGAGAACTATGGAGTTAATAATTTCGTAAATGATGTTAAAGATGTTCTTGAAAGTGGAATACAATTTCCAAGTGAAATTGAAGTAAAGTGCGAAGAAATTATTGATATTATGGTTGAGGAAGATTAAAATTTAAGGGAGAGTGTGCAAATGAAAGATTTAGAAACTATTATTAAAAACAGAGATGCCTTAAAGAAATCAATTGATATTATTTGGGAAGAAATAAATGCTATCAAGAATGGTAGAGAGTGGTCTGAATTATCAAAAGAAGAAAAGTTTACAGGTGGTAAATTACTTGGATTAAAGGCTCATTATTTTGATCAATGGGTAGCATTAAATTTTGTATTAAATGAAGATAATAGATTGATGGATTTCAGAACGAATGGGAACTACGAGGGTATTGATGAAAGATTATTTGCTGAAGTTAATGTAAGATAGGAGGAGAGTGTATATATGAGATTAAAAGCATTTGACATTGATGATGTATTGTATGAAAGTAGTATCTATTATAAAATTGGAACTATAGAAGAAATCAAGCGAAAACTTAAACCATACGTTCTTTATTTTAAAAAGGACGATAATATTGGAATTTGTCTCGAAGATCAAAAGAAATACATCATAAAAATATTAAGTGAATATGGCAAATTGAACTTGAAAGGCAATTTCACAAATCTAGATACATTTTTTATTAGCGATTATGATTGGGATAATATTCAATTGGGTAATATTGAAATTGATGGACAAATTGTTTGGAAAGAATTTAGCAAATCTCTTAATAGGAATGAAAACTTATTCATCCACGCAGGAGATCAGTTTGAAGAGGAATGGTTTAGACTTCAAAAGATTGCTTTAAGAAAAGTATTTGATATTGAATTAGACAAAATTAAAAAAGATATAGAATTAGCCGAGAAGGATTTTGATAAACATATTGGGATTCATGAGATTAAATAACCCCATAAGTTGATGTACTTATAGGATTATTTTAGGAGGTAAAATTATAATGAGAAAAGAAAAATATTATGGAACTACTTTGAATAAACATTTACCAAAAGCAAGAGAAATATGGGGAATGAATTCCAGATGGCAATTTAGAATAGTTTGTAAAGCAAAATCAATGGCAGAAGCCAACAGAATAGCAGTAGAATTAGGTTTAGATAAGAATACTTTTAGTCGTGATAATGTTAGTGAAACAGGTAATATGCTAGAAATCGAATTAGCTGACAAATATGGATTTATTATTCGTCCTCTAACTGGTTGGGAAAATGAATCTAAAGATATTAAGGATGTATTATAAAAGGAGAGTGTTTGTAAATGAAATTTCCACATAAGGGGTATGGTAGGATTTACGTTGAAAAACAAGAGGATATTCAAAAGGTCAAAGATATCATCAAGGAAATGGATGAGTTTGAATATGAATATATCCCTAAAGATTTAATTGCTGTCTTTAAAGATAAAGTTGCTACTACTTATACTCATAAGTTTAGTGATTTAGATATTAGTATTCTTATGGAAAAATGTTGGCAACAAGGAATTAAAATGTTTTGTGTTGATGGTGGAAGTGAATATTGAGAAGGAGGGAAAATATATAATGGAATTTAAACCGACAGGAATTATAAGAAGAGTTGATGATTTGGGAAGGGTGGTTATTCCAAAGGAAATTCGTAGAGCAATGAGAATTAGAGAAGGAGATCCTTTAGAAATTGTTGCTGTGGATGATGGCATAGTTTGTTTTAGAAAATATGAACCAGAGAAAGAAGGTAAGGAATATGAAAGAAATTAAATCATGTCCGTTTTGTGGTGGCGAAGGGAAAATTGTAATTGAAAGTAATTGGTCTATATGGGTAGAGTGTCAATTATGTGGTTGTGAAGGAGCATGGGTAGACAGCAATGAAGATGATGCAATTGATAAATGGAATACTAGAGTATAATTAAAGGAGAGATTAATAATGGAAGATCACAACTGTCTTAACAAACAATTAGTTGTAATTAATGATGAAGATAAAATAGATGTTAGAATTATTAAAAACAATGGTGTATGGGTTTTGGAATTATCCCAAGGCAATGCATCTGAAGAATGTTGGGTGCTAGAAACTCCTATATCTTATTGTCCATATTGTAGACTTAAATTGGTTTAAAAGAAGGGTTTCAAACCATTAAAAAGGAGGAATTTAGTTATTTTGGATATTAATACAAGTGGTATGTCGGAAAAAGAATTTTCAAATTTAATTAAACAATTGTTATCAAACAGATATACAGAATCAAAGCAAATAGATGTTTCTTTGTGGAGTTATGATAAAAATCTTGACAAAATTAAAATTGTACCAAAGTATGAATTTTAAATATCCTAAGAAAGGTAGGTTTTAAACAATGACTAATAGTGAAGCTCAAGCGTATGCTATTGTAGCATTATACCATTTAATTAAAATAGGGGAAGTTAAAGTTAAAAACAAGAAGGAACTTTTGAATAAACTAGACAGTGAGATGTATTACTTGATGGATAATTATTCAGAAGATGAAATAGTTAAGAAAATGGAAAGAATTATGAGTAAGGAGGAGTAATACGAATGAATTTAGAACAAGCAATATCAATAGCATCTCTAGCTCATGCAGGACAATTAGACAAAGGTGGTGAACCTTATATTTTACATCCACTTAGAGTTATGATGAAGCTTAAAGATAATGATTTGAGAATTATCGCTGTACTTCATGATGTTATTGAAGATACAAAAGTAACTATTCAAGATTTAATACTCAATGGTCTTGATCGCGATTTAGCCAATGTTGTTTTGATATTAACTAGACGTAGAAATGAGAGTTATGATGATTATATAAATCGCATATGTT
>Ga0209728_1000907_pt1 | contig 20416 bp, 32 predicted proteins | sample RifGroD1_FD_183997 | JGI IMG/M metagenome (GOLD analysis project Ga0209728, IMG submission 183997) | Groundwater microbial communities from Rifle, Colorado, USA - Groundwater D1 (SPAdes) (version 2) | ecosystem: Environmental > Aquatic > Deep subsurface > Groundwater | place: Rifle, Colorado... | reverse complement strand
TTTTAGAATTTTCTTAGCAGTTTGAAGACCTATCACGCCTTCCCAAAAGCCTGAAGGAAACGCCCTAAGACTGCCATTTTTAACTAATGAGTATACTTCAATATCATCCATTTCATATGTGTCTACTGACCTATAATTCTTTCGAATCATAATTACCAACCTCCATTTATAAATGTTGTTTAACAAGCGTTCTTACCACAGCAAGACTATCTATACAAATCTCTTTACTCTTATCATTCATTAACGCTCCATCTATTTTTATACCATCCTTCCCTAGTAATAATATCATATTATTAAGTAAAATACCAATATCTTCCGAATTTACATCAATAATTTTAAGTTCAACTGATTCATCTGTTTCAATTATATCATCCCTCAAAAATTCATCTATCGTGATGCCTAAAAATCCACACAATTTAACTAAATAACCTAAATCGTTGATTTGTTTAATTTCTGATTTTTTAGATGTTTCATTTATCCAATTGCCACTGATACCAACCGCCCTGCCAAATTCTTGATAATCTCTAAAATTTAATCTTTCTTTGTATAGACAAATTTTTTCTCCTGCGTTCATAAAGCACACCTCTTATTGAAATTTTCCATCAATATATTTTGCTCCATCACTTTTGCGCGATATCTTACTAAATACAGCAATAGAATTTTTGCATGTAAAAATTAATACATTTGAATCAATCCACGCATCAACATCATTTTCAATTTTGTTTAACACCCAGTCCTCTGGAGATTCTACAATTTCATATAAATACTCAAATCCCCTGTTAATTTTCTTTAATAATCTGAAATAAGTTTTTCCTTTTAGCAAGACTTCTAAAACATTTATACTTTCAATTTCAATCAATAGCATCAAAACGCTCATTTGTGTTTCAATACTATACAAATTCTTTGAAGGGTATCCTCGCTTATTCATCTCATTTTTAAAAGAGAGAAGTAAATTGTATTTTTTCCACATCTCAGCTAATGTATTTTTCATAATATTTACTCTCCGTTACCAAAGTGCATTTTAACTAAATCTCTAGTCTTAAATACATACTTTTCTCCATTTTCACCAAATTCAAATCTTTCATTGATTCGAATATATTCTTCTCTAGTTAATTCTGCTTTTTCTCCTTTTGCTTTTTTCTCTTCCAACATGTTTTTTGCATAATCTAAAATAGCTGAAAAATATAAATTAGAACTATTTAAATACGGGGCTTCTAACCATTTTTGCATTCGTTGAATTCTACTAGTAAAAAATTGATAAGCAACTTTTCCTTTTCTATTCTTCCCTGGAACTCTAAAAACATACTCAGTTGGGCTTATAGCCCTGCCTCTATTAGTCTTTTCGAATTCTCCTAAATCATTTTTCTTGGTCTTTAATCCATTATTAGACACATAAAAAGTCTGATTAATAACTCGTTTTAGTAAATCCAATGTATAATCATCAACATTAATATATCGTTGCTCTCCATTATTTTTAATAAGATGAAGTTCTTTAGTATTCCACTTAATGTCTTTTACTTTTAAATTTACGAATTCTTCAAGTGTGTTACCTTTTTCCGTTCTCCCTCTGACTCCTAAACTAGAAAGTTCTATAATTAATTTATCTTGATCATTCGCTAACCTCTTTTGAAATTCCCTAGATTCTGATAAAGGTATATAAGAGCTGTTTTTTGCTTGATCACTAACATAATCATCATAATCTGACGGAAGAATAGTCATAAACCTGTTTTCATTATGTCTAACTAAACTTTTAGAAATACAGAAGTCAACATAAGTTTTCAAAGGTGATAAAGCAGATTGAAACGTCCATTTATTCTTATTCTTAAATTGAACAGTTAACATTTCGTCACGATCTTCAATATTAAAATCATAAATCTTTTTATCAAGTTGTGCTTCAAATTCATCTGCTCTTTTGAGAACATAGGCGTAGAAACTTCTAGTAGACTTTAATTGCTTTTCTAGAAATTCCTTTTTCACTTCTGAATCAATCTCAAATACCACATCTTCATTTTGCAACCCATCATTAACTTCATTAATAACCAATTAAAACACCCCTTATTAAATAAATATTATAAAAATCAAACTAATTTCTGAAAGAATTTATATAAATTATTTCTGGTAGACTTTTTCATATCTGATTCTGATATTCCAATATCTTTCCAGAAAGAGTTTTTAACGCTAAAATCAATTTGATTAAGAATTTCTTCTAATAAATCTTCCCAATCTTTTACTTCATATAATCTTTCAGACAAAGCAACGTATCCAGCAAACATATTCTTATGATTGATATAACTTTCTTTCTTGGTGGCTTCAGCATGCTCTATGAACTCTTCAGCATATAACCCAATGACATAGTCCATAACGTTAGCGATATGCTTTGCAATAGATTTTGCCTGAAGTCTATTAATTAATTTGTCTGCATAACATTCTTCTATACTAATAGCCAACATTGACTTTTTTGTCATGCCAGAAAATTTCAATTCCGCATCAGATTCTTTAATATTTTGTCCAAATTCACTAGTATTAATATCTTTAATTACATCAACTACAATATTTCCCAATTTTGAAGAATCTAAATTTTTTATATGCTCTTTTTTCATTGGTTTCTGCTCATTAATTTGAGTCATAAATTCTAAAGTTTTGTTCTCACTAAAATTAGTAACTACTAATCCCCAGTTAAACTCTAATTCTGGGTTTTTTGCGATAGCTAGTGAAGTGGCTATGAGTCTGTGATAACCATCAAATATATTAATATTACCGGAAATATAGGTTAAGTCTCCAGTTTTTTCATTAAAATATAATTCGTCTTCGCCATCATGAAGTATATTTAATTTAATATCATCTGAAAATTGAACTCCTTCAAGGAGTCTGTTCATTATTCGTTCTACTTTGTTTTTATCAAGTTGAATTCTCTTTTCTCCATAAATATCAATATGAGGATCGCGTTGATTTTTGAAATTATAAATAATTTCATTTTCTGCGTATATTTCTGCAAGATGTTTAGCAGGATCTAAGCCTTTATAATGTCCATCTGCAACACGAAGCATATTGTGAAAAATATATTGCTTTTTTGTTTCTACTTTTTTCTCCTCTTTATAATTAGACATGTTTTGTATTTCTATTTCATTAAAGAAATTGTTTGGGGTGATACTTAATGACTCATCAATTTCTCCTAATATTGGAGAATCATCTGCTTCTTTAAATGTCAATGCATTATACATTGCATTAGTAAAAACAAATAATAATATTAAGTCTTTCCCTTCATCAATATCCAATGTTGATAATGCTCTTTTCTCATTTAGAATAGAGAGTGCCAATCTACCACTCATATTCCTTTTAGAAAACTCATTTAAAATTATTTTTCTTACCTTGTCATTGCTAGAATATTTAACGATTAATGGATTTAACTCTTGTATTAATTCAACTGATTTTTCTTTAAGCATTAAACATAACTCCTTCGCATTAAAATAATATTAACATCAGTATATCTAATTATTACTCTAATGTCAAGAAATTATACTTATTTTTATATGAGCCACACTTATCGATGCGACTAGTGTGGCTATGTTTCTATTAAGCACATAAATTTAGATTGCTTCTGGAATTAAACGATTTAAGATATTTGAATGTGTCTTTTCATATATGACCATATTCTCTCCTTGGAATTCCCTATGTAATTTAGTCATTTCACTTATAATATTATATTCTAAAATGAATGTATCTGGTAATCCCATAATAGATTTTCTTCTATTCAATTCTTGCAAGGCTAATTCAGCACTTTCTTTACTTATATAACCCTTACACTCAGGAGAGAATGTTTTGAAAGATATGTATATGCATGTATTCTTGCCAGACTTACCAATACTATTTCTGTGAGCAAAGTTACCATCTTGATCTTTAATTACCCATCTATATTCCTCGTTGTTAGTTTCTAAATTCATGTACTCATTTCTCCTTTAATTTTAATTTATGGTAATTTCTACAAATTATACTTTGACTCTCTTAATACCTCCTATATAATATTGTATCATCTATAAAACCACTATTCAAGAACTATCATAACAAAAATAGTACATACGTTCGACATTTTATTCTAAATTGTTCGCTTGTTTTTAATTTCACCTCCTTTCCTTTTTATTTTTGATTATTAATACTAATTCCCAACATTCTCATATATCTGTAATTTTACCCTCTCTTTAGATAACAAATAATTCACAAATATCAATGAACACGTTACCAGTAATATCGGAACAGATATAATCACTGCAATAATGATTAATTGATCAAGGAAATTCAAATCAACTATAATGTTATGACTTTTTACTAATTTAGCAATATAAGTAATTACTGATGTTGTTGTTAATGTTGTTAATAAAAATCCACCTACAAAATAGTTGTTTTTAATTATTGAATCAAATAGATTGATCTGAACTTTATTATTTTTTCTTACTACAATAAAGGAGATTATACATAAATATAGAATTCTTATAGGAAGAGCACATAAAATATTATAAATTACATTGTCATTAATAAAAGTTAAATCTTTATGTAATAATGAAAGTAGAATTGGACAGTATGCGTATTCAATTACTCCTATGATTACAAAACTTCCAATTGTGTATATTGCTGTTTTAAATATTAGAGGGATATTTATACTGAAACTGTGTTTAATTACTATGCATTCAATTAAGATTATCATCATGATCATAGTTGATATCATCATAGTTTGCTTGGGAATAATGATAACATATCTGAAAATATTTATCATTATAGATACTGGTAGAGCTGTTAGTAATATCAATTTTAGATTGTGTTTCCAAGTTAGAATATCTAATAAATTATATATTTTTAGGAATGATAATGTTATGACTACAATGAAAATTTCTTCAGGTAAGGCATTGAATATAGTGTTTAAGATGGCATTTGTTAGATATTGGTATTGCATATGGGTTTGCTCCTTTGTTTTTATTTTAGGTGTAAAAATGGTCATTATAGCAATAACTATGTTGATTTAGTAAGTGATATAATGACCATCAATTTTATTTTCATTCTAATATGCCACTCGTTGTTGCTGTGATACAGGTGTGTTAAAGTTATTGCTTCTGATATGAGCAAGGCGACTTTCTTCTGCTTTATTTAAGTATTCATTGAGTTTGTCTAAGAATCTACTCACAGTTGATTCACTGGCTTTTGCATGAACCATCCCTGCTTGTTTCATGATCGCAATAGATACTTGCCTCATGATGTCTTCTGGGCATTCACAAATAAAATTAATATGACCATCAATCAATAGATCCCTTTTCGTAATAACTCGCATTTGCTCTATAATTATTTCAGAATCTTTTTCTAATCCATATTTTTTATCAATTTTAACGTGCGTAGGTTGATTACTCTTTCCAATTTTACTAGTCAGTGGGATGGCCCACGTAATTTTTGCCATCACATTACCAATATTGTTCTGTGTAATTAAGGCAGGATGCACTCCACCAGTGACACTATCGATTCTGTTTCGAAAATCACACCAATAGATGCCACCCCAAAATGGTTTTATATCTGTTAAATTGACATCCCCATCATTTAAACTATAACCACAAGCAATCCTTAGTTCATCAAAAGAAACTCTTAACTCTGACCCATTAGCTATTTTTTGAAGAATCCATAGTTCTGGGTATGTAGTTATTTTTCCGTTCATAATCTTCAGTATATTTTCAAAATAATTTGGGATTCCACAACGACCTGCGAATTCTTTAATGGTATTGTGACCAACAGCAATTTTTACTAGATTTGCAAGTTTCTTAAAATCAGTTACCTCACTTTGTTTTATGATCTCGATTTTCTTTTTTGCACTAAATAACATATTAATTCATCCACCTTTCATAATTGAATATATAATATTTTGAATTCTTACTTTATACTACTATATTACAACATGGTGTATAATATGTCAATAGTAGTTTAAAAATTATTTTATAATTCAAAAGGAGAGAGTATAAAACTCCCTCCTTAAACATGGGTATGTATTACGAGATACAAGAATCAAGTTCTGGTTGATGCCAAAGTGCGAAAGATGCTGCACATGCAACAGTGATTGCAGTCATAACTAGGCCGACTAAAACATACTTAAACATATTGTTTTTCATATTAACACCTCCTTTCAAATGATTATTTGTTAAACAGACGTATCGTCTTCATTGGATGAAGAATTACTATTCTGTTTTACACAGTTATTAATCATTATAGTGTAGTTTATAAACATATATAAACCAACTATAATAAATGCAGGAACCAAGTATGCGAAGAATACTACAAAGATAATTTTACTTGTTAATAAATTAAGAATATCTAATAAATTATTGTAAGCAATTAATTTTAAAACAGATAATTCGAAAATTAGCAAAAATATCATTGTTATTATTGAACTTCTTTTAAAGAAATTATTCCTACAAATATAGTACAATATATTCTTTTGCAAAGTGTTATTCTTTTTAGTTAAAATAACAATTATTACAACTAATTCTATTATCCTTGAAGGCATAGAACACAATAGTACCAAACTGAAATCTTGAAAAATTTGAATATATGTTAAATTTAAAAACTTAAACCATATAGGAGCAGTTAATAAATCAATTGCAATCAGGCTTAAATATATTGGGGCGAAACTAATAAAAATTTTAAATTCTAAATAATTAACTTCTTCATGATCTGTTTTCTTAAAAACAAATATTGAGATTATGTATATTAGTGAAATACAAATAGTTATACTAATTAATTTATTGTTTATTTTAATACCGTAATTTAAAATATCCATTAAAATTGCAGGAGGTATAATTAATATTAAATACCATTTAATATTTTCTTTAATTCTGTAAATATCTAAAAATTCTTTTCTGTCTAGGAATTTAATTAATAATATAACCATAAATGTAACTTCTGGTATTGATATTAAAACACAACTTAAAATTCCTTTTATAAAATTACTCATTTATGTTTCCTCCCTGATATCTTTTATTATATTAAGTATACAGGATATCAGGAAGGTTGTCAAATATTATTTTTGCATTTATACGATATGATATTCTTTTATATTGTTTTTTATTTGTTTTATAGAATAATAAACAGTTAAGAATACAAACATTCTGATAAGCAGATCGCCTGGGGAAAAAACCATATACCCTACGTCCCAAGTGTCGCAAATTGGTATTAATTTTGTATACATGTCCCCCATAATGTGAAAGTCGCCATAATTTACTGTTTTTTCAAACATATTGACTTTAACATATCCGGTTGACCAAGAATTAGAAACAAAAACTGGCATTTTATTATTATTGTAAAACATAGCTATTTTATTTAATATAGAACCCGTTACTATGCATAATCCACCCATAACAACAGGTGAAGTCAACCAAACCCATATTTGCCTATTTTTATATTTTTTGAGATTAATGTTTTTAAACATAGAAATATCTATTAATTTATATTTATAAATAAGTATAAAATAAAACAATAAAGAAGAAGTTTTTATGTATTCAGCATACTCCATGAACCAATATTCACCTTGGATCATTAAATAGACAAAATATATATGAAATAAACAAGTTAATATAATTGGATATATGCTCCAATGCTTAAATAAATTAAATACTTTCCATCTATGACCTTTAAAGAATGACACAATAAACGCTAGAAAGACTGCTTCAGTCACGACGACACCTTCTTACCATCTATAAATTTAAATATTTTCGTTCCCCAAGGAGCAATTGTCATCATTTCAAGTAATACACCAGTAAATATACTAATACCAATTATATGTTTTTGAGTAAATAGTATCAATATCATACTAGCCACAAAACTTATAACGATAAACCATATTGTCCTATATTTCATTTTATTTCCATTATTACAATCTTTATCTGTTTTATCATGTCTCTCTTGTGGTGCATATTTAAGTGCTATAATTATACTCCATCCAAAACAAACTAAAAATATTCCTATAATATATACCATATAACCAATATATATTTGACTAACTACATACCCTAACGATAAGAAACACCCAAGCATCACAGCAAAACATTTATTAAATGTGCTCATATGTACTCCTCCGGCTAATCCCCTAAGTGAAGAAAAAGTATTCATTATAAAGAAAGTAGGAATTAAGATATTTAAACACCATGCAATAGATAATACAATTAAGTATTTAAACAGTTCTCCATAAAATATTATTGCCCCATTTTCAGCTAATTGTTTAACATGATCAGAGGTTATTCTAATAGATTCTTTTTTAGGCCTATATTTTTTTATTAGATTTTCTATGTATGTATAATCCTCTTGGGTAAAGGTCTTATCTATTAAATCGTGTTTATTAATAAAATTTATTGTTCTTTTTGATAGTGATGTAATTATATCCATACTTTTTATTTTATCTCTCCTTTTTATGTAATTTTATAATATGTAATTTATTTATGTATTGATTACGGAGGTTTATTATTTTGATCTTTAACCATATTCTCATAATCTACTAGATACATCCATTTGAAACCAAATGCAGTTTGGCGTATTTTGCCCGTATCTGAACGAGGTTTTTTAGTTAAACATGAACTAATACTTGTTCCATTCGCCCCACCTAACTCTTTATAAGCTATTTTAATAGAATTATATTTCTTGATTAATTTATTATCCATTGATAAACTCACTATTTTTATGCTATCGCCTTTACAGTAATTATCAGGCTTTATTAATATTTTATTTGCAATAGCACTATGTATAGCTCCTATAGTTATTTCTAATATATCTGCCGTTTCTGTATATGTATGACCATTATTTAATAACTCTTGTGCATCTTCTGAATTCCAATCTCTAATGGTATTCTTATTCATTTGTACATAATCAGGTATCTTATCTATTCTTGGTACAAAGAAACGTAGTATATCCAATATTGAAAAATCTCTATTATCTATTGCAATATATTCGTATTCATTGTCTATTGCAAATTGCTTTTTAAGCTTATCTGTCTCTATTCTCTTTGGATCATCGTGGTATTCACTTTGGCACTCTATTAATAAATTCAATTCTGGTACGTATATGTCATATTTACTATTGCTTTTATTTATTTTAAATCCTGCATCATATTCCCATTTCGTATGACTATATTCATATCTCAATACTTGTTTTAAGGTTGTTGCCATTATTGATTCTGTATATTCAGTCATGCATTCTGGGCATCTAAATTTATAGGTTATTGCACTATATACTATTTGTAGATAATCGGCATGTTTTCCATTCATACATTTTAACAAAACTTTTTCATTACTTCCATGAGAGTATTCATAAGGGGGTTTTCTTATTCTTATCAGACCATAAATACATAAATTGTTGGTATAGTGTTCCTATACTATCATTCTTATGAACTTTCTTACCACAACAATATAGACATCTATATCCCTTATAAAAATCACTGCATGCCATATTGTAACTTTCATGATATATTTTCTCTTGACACTTAAACCAAAATTTTTTATTAGATTGTTTAGTGATGGTAAATGGATCAATAGTATTTTTATCATAATCCCAATACAATTCCAATGCATTGATTCCAAATGAATCTATTAAAAACTGACCAAAACTATCTAGTGGATGTACCAAATTGTCGCCTTTACAATATCCACACCTATTTCCTTTTGTAAAACTTATACACATTATTGGATAACTTCCGTGATAATCAACTTTCTTACAAAATATAAAAACTTTTTTCTCAGTTCCATAACTAATTTTCCAAGGATCTATACCATTATTTTTCTCATAATCCCAATACTCTTCAAGAAAATTATCTCCTAAATTGTCTATACCCCATTCTGCAAAAGTTAGACATAAACCACAACTCTTAGAGTTTTTAGATAATATATTACTAGGAGTAACTAGCCAATCTTTGCCACAGGAGCAAATATGAGCAATTTTATTACCAGTTCCATTGTATTCAACCCCTTCTTTAAGCCTTATATTGATATTATTAGCTAAATTAAATTTCTCTAATTCCAATCTATATTGTTCGGTATTTATTTTATATTTTCCCAATAAACTTATTTCTCCCTCTTATTTTTATCAACCATAAGCAATATTATTTCTCTTCACAAAACCAAACAAACCCAAATGAACGCTCAAACAAAAATCCACCTTATTCATTACTTTTTCGTTGCAAAATCCTATGCGTTCTTTATAAACGCTTTTCGGAAGTGGCATAATTTGCTCGCACAATACAGTAGATTTTCTAATTATTCCACAATCAATGTCAATTTCTAAATGTGTTGGAAGAGATGGTTTTTTACGAGTTGTTAATGGTACACAATGCAAAATTGGACTATGTAGATTTGCCATATTATTGCTACACAGCACAACTGGCCTAATACCTCCACCTTGGATTGAATTACCTGTGAATGGGAGATCAACTAACCATATTTCACCTCTATTAAATTGTTGTGACTGTTGAACTTTATTTACTACTTGCATAATAATTATCACTCCTTCTTATTTAACCCTGTAATAATTATTATTACCAATTATTTGTCCAATATACATTGTACTATGTATTTATTTCTACATTCCAATCACATCCTTTCATCTTCATCATATCACTCAATCCCAAATAACACCTACTCCATTGGTGGAATCTTCAACCATTCCCATCTCATGATTCTCCGTACAATAGCAGTAAATAAAATAATCATTAATGCTGAAAGTAAAAATAACAAAGATCCTACGCCTAAAGTCAATAAAGTCTTTATTAATCCAAACACTTTCATTTCTTCTAATATACTAACACCTAAAGTCCAAGACCCAACAACAAATATTGATAATGCAATAATTGAAAGAATTCCACCAAATATCCATGATATAACTTTACCCCATAATGGTATCTTAGTTTCTGGTTCAAAACCTCTATCATCCATAGTTATTTTCCTCCTCTTCATACCATACAGGGTGAGTAGCAATCATATCAACTAAAGTAACTCCCATCCACCAATACATACCATAATTACTTTTAGGTAATCCAACTATAGATAAAAGTATTATCGCTATCATTTGAATTAAAACAAATTTGCTCCAATATCCTTTTATTTTATGCATTTAATCATCTCTTCTTTATGATTTAACAATAGATTAAAAGAAACTATAGCAACCTCAAGGTGATCTGTGGTAGGTTCTGCCGTAGTAAAAGATTGCATCCATAATCCAAACTTTTTAATTGGTTGTAAAACTATATTATCTGTTCTACTTATCAAACGAAAAACCTCATAAGTTAGACTGAATAAAAATATCATTGCGAATGTCTTTACCCATACAGGAGCCACAATAAAAAAGAATATAACATTAAATATTAACAATTTCTTCAATACTAGAAGACCTATAAATGATGTTCCGCATCTTGGATGCAATGTAGAATGTTTGATTACATTTTCAACTATTACTTCTTCTCCATGTTCATAACAATTAATAACCTTATGTTCTGCACCATGAAAATATTTTAATTCTTTAGCGATTGGTAATATTGAGAAAACAGTTGCTATATAACCAATAAATATTGCAATAAAAACAATAGATGTAGCCAAATTTATACTTAAAAATGGTATAATCTTAACTAAAAATAATGATATATATTTAGGTAAGATATAGAATACTGAATATATTACAAATGTACTAAACAATAATCCTAAAATATTGTAAAGTATTTTTACTGATTTTTTTGGCATTTTCTCTTTTGGAGTCAACAAATTCATAACTTTAAATAATTTGTTAAAAATGCTAACATCTAAAAATGTTGCAAACCCTCTAATTATTGGTATTTTAAATAATATTTTAGGTATATAAGACGATTCTTTCTCAATAATGGATTTTACTATTCCATCTTCGTCTCTGACTGCAATCGAATAATTATCTCTATCTGAAAACATTACTCCATTGGGAACCGCACTACCACCATAAGATTTAGTAGCCATCGCTATATCCTCCTTCAGCAATTCATATAGATATAGTATATCATAATGGAAAGTATTCTAACCCCACGAAAGATATGTTTGCTAAGATTATCTACCTTACAAATATCAAATCACAAACAATAAGTGCCAAAACAATCACAACAATAACCAAAGGAATAATTCCCTCTCCCAACGAACTTTTTCATACTTACTACATTTGAATTCACATTCTCTTTTATAGAAATCAAGAACACATATTTTATCTCTATAATAAAGACAACGTTCTTTTAGTTCTGGTTTATCAAGTGGTTCTATTTAAATCACATCCTTATAACTCTTATTTTATTTCCCTAAATAAGTTTCCAAAGCAATAAACAAACCTACATTACCTTCTCTTTCTAATACCTCTTTAATAAGTTGATTAAGATATTCTTGTTCTTTTTCAGATAAACTTAATTTTGGAATTATAAATGACACTTCTATTTTAATTTCCTGCATAAAAATCTCTCCTCATCCTTTGAATGTGTTCTTTGAATTGAGTGCTCTAATTATCTTTTACAACCCAGTATCCTTCTTCTAATCCTTGCTTCATTCTCTTCTCTCCTATATATGATTGTTCTAATTCTCCATCTTCAACCCAAGTAACTTTATATTTTCCATCATTTTCTTTCTCTGCTTTGAATACAAAATCACAACTAGGAAATTTCTTTTTATTATTTTCATCAAGTTCAAAATTAAAAATATCTTTCATAAGAATTGATCATCCTTTCTTTAAACTAACTCTAATTACTAACATCTTTTTCATAAATCGTATAATCCAACTTTGAAATATCATACCCCATACTGCTCAATTGATCTAACCATCTTTGTTCAATAGGCCTCATTATTTTGTTGTTTTGTATTTCAAATACCTGTATGTACACTAAACTTCTAAAGCCTTTATCCCCAATTTTAAATTCTTTTCTTAATTTATTAATTTCCAATAAACTATAGTTCTCATATTCATCTAATATATTTTCTACTTCATACCCAACTTTAACCGACTCTCCATTTATTCTTGCATAAATACTAGTATATAAATAATATATTTCTTTAACATTATCTCGTTCATTTAACATTTGTTTTAATTCTCTTCTTGCTATTTTACCATATCTTGTCTTATCTTTAGTTATATAGTGAAAAGTATGTTTAGATCCATCATTTATAATTACATCGAAATATTCTTCGTTTTCGCCTCCAACATATGAATAACTACCACCTACACCAGATGATACAGTTTTTATCTCATTTACTTTAAGACGATTCCAATATTCTTTCATTAATTTTACCCTTTCTTATAACCATTTTAAATCTTTTTTTATTTAAGATATTTAACCCTCCAACCAACATTCCCAATCAATACAAACTTCATGATCTTTTACAATGCGATCATGCATTTTACATATCATTTTATAATCTATTTCTGAATAATAATTCTTAAAAGACCTTCTGCATGTTGAACAATCAATATTGTTTTCATTACTATATAATCTAAGACTTTTAATCATAAATTTTAATCACCTCTCAATTAAATTAACTCATTTATGCTAAAAATTATGCAACTATAATACCCACAATTTGGATTATCCATATTCTTGCATTTGTCCAACCATCATAATACAATTCATTTGCGATAAACAATTGAAGACACATTATCTTCTACTAAAGGGTTGTTAGGTTCTGGTCGGCCTAACAACTCTTTAGTTTTTTTATATTCTCAAAATCATTTGAATACTTTCAACAGCATTAGAAACGATATCTTCTATTTCCTTAATTATTTTACTTAAACCATTTTAAATTCAACCATTGGCTCAGTACCACTAAGAATTGCATTGCCACATGTAATTCTTCCTGCGTCTTCTTCCCATGATGCAATAAAGGTTAATACATCAAATCCGACTTTTTTCAATGCTTCTTCGTGATGAATATAAGGATATGATTCTGTATAATCTCCTATTGTTTGAATACCATGTTTTAGTGCTTCTGTTGTTTTATGCATTGGTGTGATTTTAATAATAAATTTATTAGGAGCAAACAAATCTCTTAGTTTTTCTGCGTCAATTGTATAATCCGCTACTGCAAAATTCAATGTAATTTTACGTCCTTTTGGCATATCGAGATATTTTCCAATGTTTGATATTTCTTCAATACTTAAAGAATTTCCAGAAAACATTTTATTTCTCTCCTCATTATCAGTTGAATTGATAGAAAATTGGAGTCCTGCGTCACCTCTAAAATCATAATTCTTAATCTCCATCCAATCATTTATAAATGGAATAAGATTTTTATTTTTATTTGGCAACATTGTTGAAATGACTGGATGAATTAATGATCTATTTATGTATGGATACAACTCTTTTCTCATATTCTTCGTAAACTCTATAATATTAGGATTCCACGTAGGTTCTCCCATTCTAGCATAATGAACATTAAGTCTTTTCGTGCTTGTTACTTCTGGATGCAATGACAAACTTAATAATATTTGATTCAATAAATCATTATATGTTGCATTGATTCCTCTGCCGACTTTAGGTACATCACAAAACAAACATCCACTATTACATCCGTATTGAGTTGATATTGTGATTACCCATTTTTCTTCTAGCGGTAATAATTGAGTATGTTCAACTTTTTTATGTTGATTAAGATTTATGTCTTGCCCGTAATCACCTAGAGATAGACATTCTAATTTTCCTTTGTCACCTTGAACGATTAATATGTTGCCAGTTGGAACTTGATAATTTTTTAGTATTTCCATTTTATATTTCCTTCTTTCTAATATTGTTTTACAATCCTTTAAAATTTGATTTTGATGGGAAATAATGGTTTTAAAAACGTTACTATGAGTGTGTTTCAGAATTTGGTATTTATGAATTTATTTAAAGATAGCCTACATTTCAATATAATATCTTTTAATCTCGTCATCCCATATCGGAACTGGTGAAAAAATTGTATTATCGGCTTTTACAGGGAATTCATAAACAAAAACAGAATTCTCTTCTTTAGAATAGGCGAGAGCAATAATTCCTTCAATATTCCACGATTTTCTAATATTATTACAAATACTTTTATAATAATCTTTCCAATTATTTTCTAATTCTTGATCATTAGGATTTTCCTTTGATATTTTGTTCATATAACTTGATATTTTAACTCTAGGTATCAACCCTTCGTCTTTAGAACTATAACACATACAATTATAAATCTTTTCCATAAAAATTACCTCCTATTATATTTTCTACATTTCCTTATATGCTTTTTTTAACTCTTTACCAAATTCAATATTTTTTAATTTTATTTTCTACTTCTTTCTCAATTTCCTGTATTTCTTTTTCGCTCATATATTTTCTAGCAGTAGGGCAAACATAAGTAATATTTACTTGTTTTATTTCATCAGTAAATATAATATAAGTAGTAACAATAAAATTCATTACAGTTAAATATCCTAAAATAGTAATAATCAACTCATTTTTATTCATAACTCCTTCTACATCAATAAGATTTACGAATAAACAACAAACTATTGCTACTAATGAGAAACCCCATATCGCTCCAACTGGACTATGGTTTAGATTATAGTAAAATTTCTTAAGCATTATATTTACTCCTTCTTATCTTTGTATTCATCTAAAATTTCCATAATTGCATCAAATGAATTATACCTCTTATCCTCATCTAATGCTTTTCTTAATCTAATACAATTTCCTTTGTCACAAGGATTGCATAATTCAGCATCCCATCCACCCATACAAGAATATGCTACTTGTCTTCCAGTATGAAAAGTAATGGCATATGGCCCATGATATTCTGTTTCCATAAAGTTTTTATGACATTCTTCCATGGTAATTTCATGATCTGAGAAAATATTAGCAATCTTTAATAGATTTTTAGCTAATTCAGTATAATCACCCATTTAATTTTCTCCTTTCTATAGCTTAAAAACAATAGTTTAATGTAATTTAAGATGCTCAATTTCAACTAATCTAATTACTACTTTATGTAAATATGCCGTAGAACAAGTACAATCAGTTCTCATATTTTTCTGTAAGCATTGTGTCCAACATGTATCGTTGCAATAATTCATGATGTCTTTGTACTCATTCCCAATCTTAAACTGAATCCTACCATCTACAATTTTTGTTAAATTATTATTCATTTTTAACTTCCTTTCTCCCATGAAATTTGTTTATACTAAATATCTATCATTCATTTTCTCATCATATTTAAGTTGTTTCACATAATCTATAATTGCAGTTTCAGTAACTTTCAAACTTACTCCTTGAGCATTTGTGATTTTATAATCATTATTAATTGGGCAAACTTCAATTCCGTGTGATTTCAAATATAATATTTCATTATCAATATTTGTCTTAGCCATTTATATCCACCTTTCCTTCCTATTGCACTTCTTACAATACAATGAAATTCTTTCACTTTCAAACCACTCTCCACAATGACTACACTTCCCACCAAACATTATTTTATGTTTGTCTCCATCATATGTAATATGAAGTCCATATTTATAAGATTCTATGGCTGATTCTAAAACGTATCTTCCTCCAACCCTACCACAACTCTCACAAGGATGTGAAATATGACTTAAACAACCTCTGTGATTACATGGTTCTCCTTCTCTCATTTTACCACTTCTACCTCCCTCGGTTTTGGATTTTCCCAATCCTAAAAATTCCTTCTCTGCTCTTTCTCTACATTCAGGACAAAATCCTCTACCCATTCCATCTGTACACAAATGAGCATTACCATTATTCCCACAATACCAACATGAGTAAAAACTATTTTGTTTTGATGGATGCCAAGGACTGTTTGTACTATTTTCATCAACTAAGAACTTTTCTGCAAATTCTTCATCTGACATATTGTTAATGTTTTCTTCGATTTGTTTCCATTGTTCGTCTGTAAGCATTTTATTTCTTCCTTTCAAAAAATCCATATAACATAACAAATAATAAACACCAAAAATGTTTTCATATTACCACTTATTTTTGTGAGAAATATTGCTGATTTATCATTTAATGTTAATTTCTTATCCATTTTAAACTTATTCTGGATTAAATAGGCAGAGAGTAGTATAAAACTCCCTACCTATTTAATTATCTAAGCTTATTTTCTTAAATCATTAAGTTTTGCTTCAAGTTCTTCTTCTGACATATTTTGTAGATTTGAATCTCTTTTAGTTGCTAATATTCCCATTATTTTTTGCTCTTCTTCTTTTAATTCCTTTGCTCTAAGTCTCAAATTTTCTTCCTCTTGCTTAATTTGGAAGATGTATTTAACAATTTCAATTTTGGTATCAAGTTCTTGATCTTGTTGAGTTTTTACATTTAGAAGACTTTCCTCTTGTGTCTTTTTCAATTCAGAGCTTAAAGTTTTGTAAATCGAATCTAATTCTTTCAAATTTAATACCCATAAATCTTCAACGCTAATATTCCCTTTGAATTGAAATCGATAAGCATTACGTGTAGCAACCTCAAAAATATTTACAGTATTTGCATTTGTCATAATAAATACACACTCCTTCTTAATTTTATTAATTTTTTTTAAAATTTAATTTTAACCATTCTCTCAACAGTTCCTTTGATTTTAACCAATACTTCATTTCTCTTAGTAGAACTAAATGAAACTCCACTCAACTGATCTTTAGTGTCCTTTACTGCCATTTTTGCTCCCAATGCTTCAAAGAATTTTCTGTGTGGTACTAATTCTTGTTTCAAAAACTCCACGTAAAAGGCATTTGGGTTTTCAGGATTACAACAATCCTTGAGCATAAACATGTAATGTAAATTACCTTGGCTATTTTGACTATCCCAATAATTTGGCGACAAGCATACAACTGATACTGGTACAAATTGATTTGTTTTAAGATTCCATACTTCTTTCGATGAAACATTGGAAGGTAATTTCTCTGCAATAGTAAATCCTTTGTCTTTATCGAATGCTACTTCTGCGACCAGAATATTTTCACTTTGTCTAAGTGCTTTATTGTAATCAAAAGAATATATTTGACCATTAAATTCTATTTCTGCTCTAAAACCACCCCTTCCACCATTATTACTATAATTATGAACAATGAATTTATAAACTCCTTTTTTCATTTTAGAGGTACTTAACCATGTGATGTTTTCTACTGCCGGAGTATCCTTTCGTGGATTTATAATATCAACATCAAGCATTCCACCAGTAGGAGATAATTTTCTTTTATTTGAGAAAAATATTTCATATCCTCCAGGTTCAATACAATGAGCATCTAAATCATTACCATCAAATTCATTGTCATTCCATTGAATAGAAAATCTTAATACTCCTTCTACATTTCCTCCTGCACTTTTAACTCTTTCCTTCATAGTACTATCAGTAATATTTCCTGAATACGACCAACTGAAATTATTATTCCATTTAAACATAGTTTTATGGTCTAGACTTTCAGGAGCAATCAATGATGCCATATTACTAGAATGTTTATTCTCTAGAAATAATTCAAGTTCTTTTGCCGTTGGTAAAATATCATTGATAAAATTCTCAATAGACACTTCTTCAACTTTTGAGAACTTTTTAGGATTAATAGGGATATTACTTAACATTTCATCAAATATATCACCTTTAATTCTCTTAGCAGAGTCTTTATTAGAAAATAAGATGTTATTGACTGTAATGTCATCTGGATTTGCAAATCTACGACCTTTTATTGAGTCTTCATATCCAAGTTCAATAATGGTTTTTTTAGCATCTTCTAGTTGTTTTTTACTATGGACTGGAGTTGATCTTTTATAACCATCCCCAACAATAAATTCAAATTTTCCAACTGCTGTATTTAAATCCATACCTTCGCTAATATTAATAAGCAAAGTTCCCATTGAATGATTCTTAATTCTACCAATAGTTCCTCCAACTTTAACTGATTGCTCCCATGCGTAGTTTTCCTTTTCTTCGTTTGTATAAAGTTTGTCATATTGTTTCTTATATTTGAGAAATTCTTTTAAAACTGCTCCCCATTCTTTTCCTCTGTGCAGAGAATTCTGAGAAATAAGTTCTAATACAGTAAGTAAACTCTCTTCGGTAATTTCATCTAATGATCTTTTGAATACATTTCTTGTATCTCTGAAACCACCTTTTATGTCCCCCTCTGATTTATTTGACTGATTAACAAATTTTGAAGGAAGATCGAGATAAAAGTGTTGCCATTCAGTTATCTTTCCATTGACCTTTTCAAAGTTTTTATCTGTGCCAATCTTCTTGAACTTAGTAACATACACATCTGAAACAATTTGAGATTTTATATATTTAGATAAGGCATTAACTACTGGTTGAAATGTTGTATCATTTGTTTCAAAGTCCCAAATGGTTGTGATTTTATTGTCTTTAATAACAACTGCATTACCAATGTTTTTAATAAAATGTCTACAGCAACTACAATCATGCTCTCTTCTTTGTCTATAAATTTCATTTGTTCCGACAGGATAGCTATCCAAGTAAAGCTCCCACATTTGATCATTGTCTACATTTACCTCAAATAAGTGAGTAGCGTCTTTAACCATTTCAAAAACGTGTTTTTGTTGAATCGCTTTAAATTCTCGAAATTCCATCTTAATCAATCTCCTCTTAATTTTATTTTATAATTCAGCATAGTTGAAAGATAAGATTTTAGTTATGTATAATTTCCTCTACCCATAACCAGTTTCACATCCTTTCGGTGTTTAACTTATGTAATGTTTTAAACTTTTCATGTGTTTAGTATATATTATTTATTGATTTGTGTCAAGTATTATTTCCCAATAATCAACTATATTTCTCTTCAAGCAAATCAAAAACCTGCTTCAAATATTTATACTTTTCAACTAATTCCATACCCTTAATAATTCTTAAATGTTTTTCTCCAAACTTATTTCCTTCAATAGCACAACTGGCTAAAGCACTCTCATATTTAGCGACCTCTTGCATAACCCATAGAAAACTACCTTCTTTAACTTCTTGTATTTTATTTACCTCCTTTCTTATCCACAATTCATAAATTCATTTTCATAAGAATCTACAAGAATCCCATCGTACATGATCGTATACAATTTTCCTGTAGTGAACGAAAATTCTACTAGACAATTTACACAAAATGAATTTTTGTCGTCAATTGGATTAACTCTCTTACTACCACAGGCCGGACAATTATGTACTAATATATCATATACTTTTGCCATTTTGACTTCCTCCAAATAATTATTTCTTTGTTTAATATAGCATATTGAAGATAATAAAGCAAATATAATTTTACTATATAAAATGAGTATTTTAAATGCTCATATTTATCTGCAACTTTTCATAATTTCTTTACATCTTGTTTCTATCTGAACCTTTTCTTCTTCGAGGTTGAAGAAATCTTTTTTGATATCAATAGCCCT
>Ga0209728_1000903_pt1 | contig 20497 bp, 27 predicted proteins | sample RifGroD1_FD_183997 | JGI IMG/M metagenome (GOLD analysis project Ga0209728, IMG submission 183997) | Groundwater microbial communities from Rifle, Colorado, USA - Groundwater D1 (SPAdes) (version 2) | ecosystem: Environmental > Aquatic > Deep subsurface > Groundwater | place: Rifle, Colorado... | reverse complement strand
TTTTACCCCACGACATTCAAGAATTGAAGGGATTGATTCAGTAGTTTTCTTCGGTTTACAGGGATTTATAAAAGAGTATTTAATTGATTATTTTAATGAAAACTTCTTTAATTTACCCAAAGAAACAGTAATTGCAGATTATAAGAGGATTATTACATATACTCTAGGAGAAAATTGTGCAATCACAAATCATATTGAAGCGTTACATGATTTAGGATATCTACCAATTCAGATCAAGGCAGTTAAAGAGGGAACCATCATTCCTATGCGAGTACCAGTATTCACGATTGAAAATACTCACAAAGACTTCTATTGGTTAACTAATTTCCTTGAAACTTTTATCTCTGCTTGCATGTGGAAAGTAATTACAGCAACAACTATTGCAAAACAGTATAGAGATATTTGTGAAAAATGGGCCGATGTTACCGCAGATAGCCACGCTCATATTCAATGGCAATGTCATAATTTTAGCTACAGAGGTATGTCTGGACATGAGGATGCAGTTACAACAGGGGCAGGTCATTTGTTATATTTTACAGGTACAGACACTATTCCAAGCATTCAATACTTAGAGCAATATTATAATGCTAATGTTGAAAATGAACTTGTGGCAGCTAGTGTTTTAGCTACAGAACATTCTATTCAATGTCAATATCAAGATGATTTGAGATATTATAAGAGAATGATTGAGGAAGTTGCCCAAAGTGGTATTGTAAGTATTGTGAGTGATGGCTATGATTATTGGAATGTTATTGATAATATTCTTCCAACATTAAAAGATACTATTATGTCTAGAGATGGAAAATTAGTTGTGAGACCTGATAGTGGTGATCCTGTTAAGATTATTTGTGGTAATGTAATGGATATTGAAGAAGATGAAGATTTAACCTTGGAAACTATTAAAGATTGGTATAGAGAAGTGTCTAGAGACTATTTTAGTGATAACTGTGACTCAGATGGTTATATTGATGAAGCAACGTATTATTGCAGGATTGATGGGAAGTTATATGAAGTAAATTGTAATGCTGACATAACTTCAGAACGAGGAGGTTATTCAGATAATAAATATTTTGTAGTTGATAAGGTGAGAGTTAAATATAAAGAAATTGAATTATCATTAGAACAAAAAGGGTCTGTAGAAGCTCTATGGGATACCTTTGGAGGGGCTATTAATAGTAAGGGATATAAAGTATTAGATAGTCATATTGGTTTGATATATGGCGATGCAATAACTCCTGAACGAGCAGAAGAAATATTTGATCTTCTTGAATATAAAGGATTCTCTAGTGAAAATGTTGTATTTGGAGTAGGTTCATATTCATTAGGATATTATACAAGAGATACTTTTTCTTTCGCATTAAAAGCAACCTATACGGTAATTGATGGAAAGGAGAAATTTATCTTTAAAAATCCAAAAACTGATAGTGGAATTAAGAAATCTCAAAAAGGCATGGTTGTAGTAGTTGAAGGATTTGGAAAATTAAGAGTCACAGATTGTTTAACTAAAGAACAAAGAGAACAATTAAAAGTGTACGATTTACTTGAAGATGTATTTATTGATGGGAAACTAGTAAGGGACGAAAGTTTATCTGAAATTAGGGCAAGAGTTTTAAAATAAGCTAATTTCTAAACATTTACGCGAAGTACAAACAATTGACATAATATAATTATTCGGTAATGTATAAAATACAAGATGTAGGGCATAATAACTATCATAAGAAAATAATTAAGGAGTGATAGTTATTATGCAAACACAGAAAGAACTTAAACGTGGAGATATATATATTGTAAATTTACCTGATACTAATGGTTCAATCCAATCGAAACAACGTCCGGCAGTAATAATTAGCAACAATTTAGCCAATCATTATAGTCCTGTGCTACATATTTGTCCGTTGACTTCTGTGACTTCAAAATCTAAATTGCCTACTCATATCATGGTCAATAAAAGCTGTGGCCTTATAAGGGATTCTATCGCTCTCTGCGAGCAAACTATGTTGGTTGCAAAGAGTGCATGCTTAGATAAAATAGGAGTCTGTGATACAGAAACACTAAGAAGAATTGATCAAGGAATTGCCATACAATTTGGGTTGATACAACTAAATAAAAATAATATTGCATATGCATAATATGAAAGGAGAAATATAAACTAATTGCTTATTAGTGAAATTACTACAACAAAGTGGAACCAAGCCACAAGAAAATATTATGAAAATATTGGGTATATTTTTACTAAATACTATAAAGAATTTAATGTTAAAGTTAGAGATTTACCAAATGGCTCTAGGGTTTCTGTTCAAGTTCAATGCGATGAATGTGAAGAAATCTATAGAGTGAAATATAGTAATTATAAAAAGTGTGTAAAAGAAGATGGAGGATATTATTGTCATGACTGTTCCACTAAATTATTTGGAGGAGAAAAAGGAAGAAAAACTAGATTAAAAAATAGTAAATCCTTTTTTGACTGGTGTTATGAAAATCTTTCTAAAGAAGAAGCAGATAAATTATTATCTCGTTGGGATTATGATTTAAATGTTGATAAGTATGGCAATAAATTAAGTCCTAAAGATATAAGTTATAGTTCACATGGTATAATAAACAAGAAAGGATATTGGTTTAAATGCTTAGAACATCCAGAACATGAATCTGAATTAAAGAATATATCTAGTTTTACTAGTGATAGTAGCGGAGTAAATCTTCAATGCATTCAATGCAATTCTATATCTAATACTAATCCAGAGTTAATTAAATATTTAATAAACAAAGAAGATGCACATAAATATTCTATGGGATCTACAAAAATTCAACTCCCGATTAAATGCCCAGATTGTGGATATGAGAAGAAAAAAACAATGGGTGATTTAAAAAGACAAGGGTTTTGTTGCCCAAAATGCTCAGATGGAAAATCATATCCAGAAAAATTCTTTTTTAATTTTTTAGAACAATTATTAAATAAAAACTTTAAAACTCAGTTAAGTAAAAAAACTTTTAAATGGTGTGGCAAGTATAAATATGATTTTTACATAATAGAAATTAATGGCATTTGTGAAGTAGGAGGATTGCAACATTATGAAGAAATTAAAGGTTGGAAATTATCATTAGAAGAAGTACAGGAAAATGATAAGCAAAAAGAAATATTAGCAAAAGCAAATGGCATTGAGAATTACATAATTATTGATTGTCGGAAGTCCAATTTAGAATGGATTAGGAATAATATTATGCAATCCAAATTACCTAAATTACTTAACTTCAAGGAAGAAGATATAGATTGGTTAAAGTGTCATGAAGCAGGGTGCAACAATCTTGTTAAAATTACTTGTGATATATGGAATGACGGGATTAGTAATGCACAAAAAATATCAGAAATATTGAAATTAAGTAAAACAACAGTGATCAAGTATCTTAAACAGGGTTTAGAAATAGGGTGGGGTAACTATAATGCCGACTTAGAAAGAAAAAAGAATTATCATTGTATAAAAGTAATATGTTTATCAAATGGAGAAATCTTTAATAGTATGAAAGATGCAAAAATAAAATATCACATACAAGGCAATGGAATATCTCAATGTTGTAAAAATAAACAAAAAACTAGTGGAATAGATCCTGATACAAAAAAACCTTTGAGATGGATGTACTATAATGAATACATGAATACAATTATACTAAAGGGAGATAATAAAACATGGATATAATAAAGTCATTATCAAAAGGTACAGTAAATCTTATAAACAAACACGATTTAATAAATAAAACATTTACTCAAGTAGAGTATACTTACATAGAAAATTTAATTAAAAAATATCGTCCAAAAAACAAAGAAGTAAAAATTAACGAAGAATTAGTTAAACAATTATGCGAAAACGGAGTAACGATATTTTATAGCGAATTGTTTAAATACCTAATTGTTTTATCTATTGCGTATTTTATGGATATTTTACTGCCAACATTTTTTATTATGAATACGTTTTCTATACTAAGGGGATTTGCAGGTGGGGTTCATATGAGCACCTTCAATAAATGTTTCGCCACAATGATTTTTTCATTTTTGTCTTTAGGATATACAGCCACATTGATACCTATGACCAATTTAATTGCAGGTATTTGTTTTACTGTAGGATTAATATGGAGTGTATACATAGCTGCAAAATACGCTCCCCAAGAACGACAAGATAAATCTGATAAAGATTGCGACAGTGGCAATATCAAGAAAAAAACTTCTATTTTATTTATTGTCTTTTGTAACGTTGTGAGTGTTATGTTATTCAAATCACATCAAATGATTAGTATAAGTGTTATTTTTGGAATATTACTTGAAGTATTTACAATTACACCTATAGGTATTAAATTTTTTAAATTTATTGATGGAGGACATATATGATAGAAGTAGTATTTTTCAGCTGTTTGTTTGCAAAATTTAAGGGATATAAATGGTCTGAAATTCTTAATATCTTTAAACATTGGAGTATGTATCCTATCATATTAGCCTGTGTCTTGAACGTATATATTATATATTTGATGATCCAAAGTGAGTATTGGTTTCTACAATATAGCAATCATATAAAAAACATTACATTTTTATTTTATATAATACTTATTATTAAATATAAATTAATTAACATTTCAATATTTAAAAATATTAATATACAAAATAATGGGCAATTAATTACATCATTAACTTCACCAGTTATAATAGGCACATTATTTGCTACTCTTGGATCAAAATTAAATCAAATTGCTATGTTTTATAATAATGGTAAAATGCCTGTGTTTCCGAGCAATAGTCTTAGTACTGGATACTCAAAAATTGATATGTTTGAAAAAGCGGAAGTGTTTAAAGACTTTCATATATGGGGTGATCACACAGCAAAATTAATATTCTTAACTGACACATGGGATATTTTTTATGTGATAATGAGCCTCGGCGACATACTAATAAAATTATTTGCAGTAATAATTTTATACTATACAATCAAGCAAATTAATGAATATAAATAGTTAATAAATAATTATTTTGACAAAACAGTTAATATATGCTATTCTTAATATATAAATATTAAGGAGGATTAAATATGGAAAACCTATTCAATATTATTATATGTTTCTTTTTCTTAGCTGTCCCAGAAATGATTTTTATGACAGTACTTTTAATAAAATTTATGGGTAGAAAAGAATTATTGGATGTTTATCGATTAAGAGAAAATATTAAATGGTATTCAATTCTAATAATACCACCATCTTTATTGATAAGTATAGCTATTTATGGTTTTAATATACAAAGGAATATTGCATCTATAATTAGTTTAATTTTACTATGTGTTTTATCAACATATGTTTTTGAAAAGACAAAATTAGAAGAGACAAAATATTTAAAAATAAAAATTATTATAAAATTTATACCCTTATACATAAGTTTAATCGCAATTGATCTATTAACTGCACCAGTTTTATTTTTCTTCTTTCATGTTAATTTTCAAGAAATTTATAATAATATGCGATTACTTTTATTATGTTCACTTGCATCTAAAATTATTGAATTCTCAATAATAGTATTCATACTTACCTATAAGCAAAGAAAATTTCAAATTGATATATTGGAATATATTTATAAAAATATCTTTTTCAAAAGATTTGTTATCACCACTATGACATTATTATTAATATTCGAAATATGTATACTTAAATTAGTTCTTTATAATAATTTATTAAATATATTAAATTCACTGGCAGGTCAGATAATTGTTGTTATAAGTTTTACTTATTTAATACCTTCTATTGTAATAATAGGTTTATATCTAATTATAAATCATTGTATTTTTCTTACAAACAGTGTAAAACAGACTTATAATATATCTTCTCATGAAGATAATATGTCTGTTTAACAAATAATCATAATGTAAGGAGGTGAAAAAAATGAAGAACAAAATATTTGCTGGAGGTTTACTACTTATCGCTTCTATTGCTATTTATGCAGCAACTATGTCTTGTTTCGCAGCATGGCATCAACCAGAAACTCCTAAGTGCATCGCATAGTACATACTTAATTAAGAAGGGAGAGAGTATTATATACCTCTCCCTTTAACTAAAAATAATTAATTTATTAAAATATAGTTGACATATTAATACAAATCCTGTAATATAATAATATAAATAAGAATTGAAGAAATTATAATTACCCTATTAAAGAAAGGTGGATGTATTAATATGTTCAATGTAAAAAGAAAAGAAACGGTTAAATCAAACGAGGAAAAGGATTTCAAAAAACTTGCTATTTTAGTTAGAAAAGCTGTAGGTTACAATTCAATCCCCGAATTCGCTAACAACTGTGGTATTCCAAATTCGGTCAAAATAATTGCCAATATAATTAATGGTAAGATCACTTCATATCCAGATGTGGGTTTACTTAAGAAAATTGCTATGGGATCTGAATTTCGTGTATCTTTTGACGATTTAAGGATTGCGTGTGGATATAATTTAAATAATAGTGGAGTTGATTTAAGAAGTATAAGGGTTATGAGAGGTTGGATAGTTCTTTGTGATTATGGAAACATTTTAGACTCAGAACAAGGAGGTATACGCCCTTCGCTAGTACTACAAAACAACATGGGAAATTTACATGCAGGGATCACAATGGTTGCTCCACTATCCAGTAGACTAGGAAAAAACTATCAACCAACTCACGTAAGAATTGGACAGGAATGTGGTTTAGCTTACGAATCTGAAATTTTGGTTGAGCAAATGCGAGTCGTATCTAAAAGAAGATTAATGGTTGATGGTTTTGTTCAAGTTTTATGTGAGTGTCCAGAAGATGTGCTTAAAAAAGTTGAAGTGGCTATTATGAAGCAAACTGGTATCGTTGATACAAGATTAGACGAGTCTATAGTAGACAGATTTTTAACCAAATTAACCGAACATAGTCAAAGAGTTGAAAATAATCGTCAGGTTAGTTATAATCGTCAACCACAAAGGGTTGCTGTATTTGCTTAATTGATTTTTAATTTTCTTCAATTAGTAAAATTAATGTCTAACAAACTAAAATGAACAAACAAAAAATAAGACTAATGCATACCTCCTTGACACATTGGGTATAAATATCATATAATCATTGATGATACATAGCAATATTTTATTTATTGCTTAATGTCAAAGGAGGAAATAATAATGAAAAAAGATAGACAACTACTTGAAAAGGAACTTAATTCAATTCTTGAAGATTACAGTAATGACAACAAGGTGATTGATGCAGTTGTAGATTCTTTAGTAGAAAAGCATAATTTTTCAAGAGGTAGAATTGTGGGTATTTTTACTCAATCAACACCTATTAACTATTTTTCTAATATTGAATTATGCCTTGTTGTTAAATACCTCTATATTACTACAAAGAAATATAAGATAAAATTAGAAGATTGGTTTAATGAAAATGAAATTCAGGCAGCGGAGATTTATAAATTCATTGATGATGAAAAAACAACTATGATAGTTTTGCACAATGTTGATCAAATAAACAATTATCAATGGATATGTACAAAAGAAACATATCAAAATGTTGCACTTTATATGCAAAATGGTTTAATTACGTATAATAAAAATACGCAGAGACAACCAACAGTTCGGAAATATGGAGATAAAATAACCTACAGTCCAAACATCAAACCCTCAAAAGTCAATGCTATAAAGCAAGAAATGATTAGTGGTACTTTTAACCCAAACACAATAATATGGAATATTCGAAGAGTAGATGGATCTGAAAGAGAAAAATTTAAATACAATGCAAAGGATAGAACACTAACCATAGATGTAAATAATATAAATGTCGATGTTATTGATGGAGCTAACAGAACAGGTGCAATCCTCAAGGCAGTAGAAGAAAAACCAAATATTGACATGACTACTTTAATTATGATTTATTTTGTTGATGAATCTAAGGCTAGGCAAGTAATTTTTCAAGAAGCAAAAGCAGAACCTTTAGATGAACATTGGGTAGACCAGTTTGATGAATCCAATAAAAACATGGAAATAGTTAAGAGCGTGAATATCAAGCAAAGAAAGAATGAGCTATTTAATCGTTTTGGATTAGACAACGCAGAAATAAGAAAAGATAATTTTAAACTATACACATTTGATACGCTTTCGAAAACGATTGAATATGTTTATGATTTAAAAGATAAATCATTTATTCAGGTGGAAGAGGTAGAGGAGTTTATTGTTGATTTATTTAATGTTGTTATCGGAATAAACTACGAAAAATTTAATGATGAACTGTCTGAAACAAAAAAATCATCCTATCTTGCAGACAACAATATGTCTATTGGATATGTTGTACTTGGCGAAGAATTAAGGCAAAAGTACGGTAATGAATGGAAAAGAGAGTTAAAAACAATTTTAAACAAATTAGACTTCCAAAAATCTAATCCTATCTGGAAAAAGATTGGCATTGAGAACAACCTTAATTTATCAACTATTAAAAAGATCGCAGATTATTTTAGAGGTTTAGTTCAGGAAGGTGTTGCATAATGTTCAATTTAAAACTTTTTAATCCAGATCAAAAGAATAGGTTTTTGAACGAAGAGTATCCAAATGAATCAACTCGATCAACCTATACCTCTTTGTTGGTCTCTACAAGCAAATTTGAAGTAGAAAAACAAAAAGATTTGTGCGACTTTAGTTATTCAGATGTTGTTGATTTAATGATTGGATTAAAGAAAAAAACACCAAAATCATTAGATGTCGCTCAAACAATTATCACAAAATATGTTGACTGGTGTTTAGCTGAAGAATACAGTAAGACAGGTATCAATGCTTTCAAACTATTGACAAAAGAGGATTTGAAAAAGTTTGTTCATCAAGTTGCTCAGAAGCATTCTTATTTTGCTAGGGATAGACTTTTTACCGAGGTGATCGATAGGCTTTATAATTACGTCGATAAGGCAATGGTAGCACTTCTTTTTGAAGGAGCTAGAGGTAGAAGTATTGTTGATCATACGTTTGAAGAATTGCGTAATCTAAAGGATACAGATATTAATCCTGAGATAAATGTTATCACAGTCACAAGAGACAACGGAGAAGAAAGAGACATTAAGGTAAGTCAGAAAACCATGGATATCTTAGTAGCTGCAACAAAAGAAACTGAGTATCACAAACTAAATGGTGAAGGAAAAGGTAGATTTGCCATAAGACCTTTAAAACAAACACCTTATATTTTACGAACTTTAGATGTAGAATTTTCTGATGGAGATAAAATTACATCTTCATGTATTGTTACACGTTTTACAAAATTTCGTGAGTACACAGGTATTAAATTTTTAAATCCAACGTTGGTGTTCCAATCGGGTCTGTTAGAAAGATGTGAAGAAAAGGAAAAGGAAAAAGGAGAGCTACAAAATGAAGATTTTCGACAAATTTACCTTAATGTTAATCTTGATCCTAGGAGGTGGTTTTCATTAAAAGAGATGTATGAAGCATTTAAAAAGAATAAAGCCCCAAACTAATTGGGGCTTTAAGATTCCTTGTATTTTGTATATTATATTATGTGTGTAAATTTTATAGAGAGAATATAATAATTAAATTAATGAGTATATTTTGTCGAATTAATTGTTTATATTGTACTACAACAGCTATTTTTTGGTTATGTTGCACTTGATATCATACAAGCAAAGGTGTACAATATTATTAGAACATTTGTTCGGAAACAATGGCGTTTCCATTCTGGTTTCACTATAAAATTAAAAAGGAGAATAGCATGAAATTAAATGACGGAGAAAGATTTGTACTAAAAGATGAAAGAAACAACTATGTAGGTAGTAATTCAATTTCATATGACAAACCAACCAAGCAGTTTTTCTACTCTTATTCTAAATGGTTAACGAATGGTTTCTATACATATCCAACCGAATCAAGTGCTAGAGAGGCACTGAAAAAACTTCAAGAAATAGCAACAAAAAATAAAATTAGTATATATTTCCATGTTGAGAAAATAAATAAACTCAAAATCTCAACCGAGGAAAATAAATCACCTGTGCCAAGAGATCCGTTTACTACTGTACAGATTAACGAAATGGGGATGTTACATATCGCATAATCCCCTTTCTCCCTTATATAGCTTATAAATAATAATTTAGGAAGAGAGTTTGAGATGCGAAAATTTAAACGAGTAAATAATATGAGGTTTGGCATTTGTGTGTTGGTCATGATGATGCTAATTATTAGTCAAGCAGGGATTAGTAAGATTATACATAAAAACAAAGACGCAAAATTAAACGAAAGTAAATTAGTAAATTCACAACCTATTCCTGAGATATTTAGTAAATATCGTAGAATAGTTCTACCTATTAAAACAAGTGAACAAAAAATTGAAGAAACTAAGAAAAGTAAGCTTTTTGCCATTACTGCATATGACTTATCCATTAAATGTACTAGTAAATCAAGAGGTGATTCAGGGTATGGAATCACTAAAGATGGAACAGATTTAAGAGGTTTAACATGGAGAGATGCTAGAGCAATATCTGTTGACCCAAGATTAATACCATTGGGTAGTAAAATAAAACTTGAATTTGTTGATGAAAATTATAAGAAATATAATGGCATTTATTATTGTAGAGATACTGGCAGTGGAATTATTGGAAATAAAATTGATTTTTTCATGGGCGACTTTCATTCAGAAAAAGCAAGCAAAGAGACAATAAAATTTGGAGTTACAGAAGCATATGTAACAATACTTAATTAATTAGAATATATTAGACAGAAAATAATAATAAGGAGATGTTTTTAGATGCTATGCAATGATTGTACAGTTTTGTATTTTGATGGGAATTTTAAACAGAGATTAGAAGCACAAAACAAACTTGAAGAAGAAATGAAAAAAAGATATGGAATAAATCAAAAAGGCGATTTTAGATACAAAGTATATTTTGATGATAATTGTATCTACGCAGAACATATACCTGATACAGAATTGGCATATCGTTTAGAGAATTGTGATACATAATAATTAAATGAAAATACAGACGCATTACTTCTTACTAATATTATATACGCATGGAGATTTTAAATTGAGTGGGTCTGGTGCAAATTAAAAAAGAAAGAAGAGTGTAATATGATTGAATATAATTATATCACTACAGATAATTTAGAAGATGCCACACACTGGATTGCATTAAGTGATGATAGGTATGAATGTGACATTATCAAAAAGATACATAGATATATTAGCAGTAAATTAACTAGAAAAAGATATAGTGGTGACACTCGTGTTATTTTAGATATCCCATATAGATTATTTGACTGTAGAGATGATGGAGAATTAGTCATTATTGATAATTCTGGACATGATATACCACTTTGGCTTGCTCATAATGGATATTTTGTCAAAAAGGTGTATAAACAGAGATAAAATCAAAATGTCATCCTCTGAAAGTCGCTCTACATAAGGGTTTCAAAATCGTAAAATAGGATAAAAGAGACCTTTCATGGGTTGGTTTAAAATTTATGTTTTATCCTATTTAGAAGGAGGTGAGATAAACAAATTTGATCAATATATTTTTAGATGATATTAGACCATGCCCAGAAGGATTTATATTAGCACGTAACGCCACAGAATGCTCTGTATTGCTCAGAAACAATGAAGTTAATACATTGTCATTGGATCACGATTTGGGAGACTCAGATGCTCTAACAGGATATGATTTATGTAAATGGATTGTAGAGCAAGGAATAGAATCACCTCATATTTATCCTAAAGTAATTTATCTTCATACAGCAAATGGGGTCGGAAGAGATAATATGTATCAATTATTAAACAGATATAAACCTGATTGGGTAAAATTGCATCGAAGTCCAATGCCTAATAATGATTAAATAATAATATATAGGAGGATAATTCAATGAAAAAGTACGTTATCCTCCTAATTGTTGGAGTAGATAAATCATTTATTTATTTACTAAAATGTGTTGTGATTAAAGCTCTAACACTATATTTTACCAGTATGCCCATAGTATTTTAATATTAAATAAAGAAGTGATTTATATGGCAAAAGTTCTTAACAAACTTACAGTTTTAAATTTTATAAATTCATTAGGATTATATCCTTTGGAGGAATATAAAAATTATTCAGTTCCAATCATTTTAAGAGATAATGACAACTATTATTATAGAGCCAGTTTTGATAACCTAAAACACGGCAGGATACCAAGAAAATTTCATAAATCTAATCCATATACAATTCAAAATATTAGATTATGGTTAAAATTAAACAACGTTCCCTTAGAATTAGTAAGCAGTTTATATATTAATAGTAAAGATAATTTAATCTTTAAAGATAAAGATAATTATCTTTATTTAAATAATATAAGCCATGTAATTATGCATGATATGTCAAGTAAATTTCATCAATCAAATCCTTATACAATACAAAATATCAAATTGTGGTGTACATTAGAAAACAAACCATTTGAATTAATTAGTGATGTATTTATTAATTCAAAAAATAAACTGAAGTGGAAATGTTTAAAAGCAGACTGTGAGGAGATTTTTGAATCGACTTGGAGTGACATCTATAGTGGATATGGTTGTGGAGTTTGTAGTGGAAAACAAGTAGGTTTATCTAACTGTCTTGCAACTAAAAATCCTGAATTAGCTTTAGAATGGCATCCTACTAAAAATGGTAATCTTACCCCTTATGATGTAAGTGAGTATAGCAATAAAAAGGTTTGGTGGCAATGTTTAATTAATCCAAAACATGAGTGGAGTGTAAAAATATCTAGCAGAAATAAATTTAATACTAATTGTCCATATTGTTCTCATAAATTGCCGTCAAATGAATACAACTTATTGGTGGCCAATCCTATATTGTGCGAAGAATGGAATTATACGAAAAATGATAAATTGCCAGAAGAATATTTACCTAACACTAAAAAGAGGGTTAATTGGATATGTAAAAAATGTAATAATGAATGGCGTTCTCAAATCGCTAATAGAAATAATGGGTGTGGATGCCCAGAATGCAGTGAATCAAAAGGAGAAAAATATATAGTAGAAATATTAAAATGTAGAGAAATTACTTATGATACACAACATATGTTTGATGATTTATTGAGTGTTTTAAGAAATAAATTACGCTATGATGCCTCTATATTTAATAATAAAGAAAAAGATAAGTTAATATTTCTTATAGAATTTGATGGTAAACAACATTATGAATGGATTAAAAGTTGGATGACAAAAGAAGAATATGAAAGATTGCAATATCATGATAAGCTTAAAAACCAATATTGTATTTCACACAACATACCTCTAATACGTATACCATATTGGGAATATGACAACATAGAAACGATTCTTGTAGATATAATTGTGAATAATAACATAACTAATAAATTCATAATTAAAGATATCTGATTATTTGACTAAACTTAAAAGGAATTAGATTTCATAAGTGAAAGGAGATAAATAAAAATTGAATAAATATTGTATATTCAATAAAGATATTTACGATGGAGAACATTTGGTTTGGAAAGAGGGAGAAAAATATAAAGTATTGCATGAAAATGATAAAGGTTATTATTTTGGCAAACTAATTAATGATATTGAATATGGTATAGATAAACAGTCTGAAAATAAAAAATACATTGTAATTGAAGAATAAAATATTAATAACTAAAATAATAAACAGCCATACTCACAAACGGAGTTGCAATAACCATTAATCCTAATATTATAATTATGATTCTTTTAAAATCCATAATATCACATCCTATTAATTTGTTTGATAGTTTGATATAGAAAAAGTAAAAAGAAAGACCTCACCGATAGGCAAGGCCAATGCTAAAGGATGAGAGTGAAATTGTTGATATTATTATGTCCTAAGTAAGAGTTTATTATGCAGAATCAGATCAAAAATGTAATTCATCGGAATTTAGAAGGGAGATGCTAATATTAAAACTTGGGAAATGTTAAAAACATATTCAGAATCAGATAATAGATGTGGTTTAGAATTTAAAAATCTTAGATGTAATTTAACGATTCATTTTAATGAAGAAGATTGTACTTTATATTGGAAAGAGCTTAATGAACCATTTACTGTATCTATAGGTTTAATTGAAGACAATGGTAATATAAATGATGAATGGGAATTATTAAAAACTCCTGTAGAATTCAAAGATGCATTTCTTGCTTGGTATTATGAAGGTAGAATAATATATTGTGATGTATATGATGGAGAATGGAATAGAGAAAATGATATAAATCATGTTTATGATCAGTTTCCTGCACATGCTATAGCTGAAGGAAAATGGTATATAAAAGAGTAATTAAAATCAGGAATTTAATTGATATAAAATATAGAAAGAGGAATATAAATGAGTTTTGAAAATATTTATAAACTTGCACAACAAGCAATGGAGTTAAATGAGAAACAATATGCTAAAAAATTAATTGATATGGAAAGTAACAAGATTCAGATTGAAGAAAAAATAAAAGAACATAGAGAAGTTGGATTTAAAAATGTAAATTATGAAACCGATTGTTATTCTTCTAAACTACTTAACAAAATTAAGGAATGTGGATTTATTATTGAGAGTTATGAGAAGTTTACTAATTTTGATGAAGAAGATTATGAATCCACACTAGAAGTATATTATTGCTCATTGAACAATTGGGAGTTTAAAGTAAATAATTCTAGCGATGTTGATATCGATCAAGGCATTTGGGCGTTAAGAGAAATACAGAATAAGTTATCTGGGGAGAAAATTGATTTTTATTGTGATCTTGGTTGCCAAAATACATCTCAAGCAAGACTTGAAGAAGCATTAGATTTGTTTAAGTATGATTCTTTAGAAGATTATATGAGTATTAAGTATAAAAAATATATTATTTTACCAGAATTATTGAGAGAAAATGGTTTTGAAGTAGAAGAAAGAGATTACACTTTTACTTTAAATAGACCAAAAGGGTATTTAAAACTTGGCAAAAACCTTTTTATTAAAGTATATTCTGCATGGATGGATAATTTCCATTTGGTAGTAACTAATGACAAGGGATGGGATGTTAATTCAGGAACGCATTCAGGAGACGTGAAGAAAGCATATTATTTTAATTACAATGGAGCAGATGATATTAATGAGTTAGTAAAGTGTATTAATGCTTTTAAAGAAGAGCAAGAAGGTAAAATAGGATACTTTGAGAATGGAAAATATTATAATACATATGATGTGCAGAAAATATTTAATAATCTCAGAGATAAAGAAGATTACTACAAAGAATCTTGGAATGAACGCCATATTCAAATTGAGTATAAAGACTATTGGGATGGTAGAGGTTACAATCAAGATGCAAAAATTGTTAACAAATATAAAGGGTTAGAAATTTATTTAGAAACAGAGTTGACTTTTAATGATGCTGCACAATGGTCAGAGGGAGAATTAGTAAACAAGTCGTTAATTGTTTTTGAGTATGATAAGACTAAAAATAATAATTGCAGACTAGAAATTATTAACTATATTTATTCACAATATGAAGAGTATCAAGATTATGATGATAACAAAGAAGAATGGACTATTAAGCTAGATAAAATACAAGATAAAATTGAATTGTATGGTACATTCTTAGAATTAACCAAAAGATTAAAAGAATATATTGATACAATGATAAAAATACACAACATTTCTCTTTGAGAATGAATTAACTAAATTTGTGCTTCTGAAACCCTTACTATAAGTCACTTTCAGAAGCGCAATAACCGATAAAAGAGAAGTTTTATTCTAATTTAGAAAGGATGATGAATAATATGAGAAAAACTATAAACTATCATGGTAAAAACTATCTAGTAGACTATTCTTATACAAAAGAAAAAAGAATAAATGGTTCAACTGAACATACCGTTCAAATATTGAGAGTAGATGACAAATATATAATGCCATTTAATTATTCTTGGAGCACTACGCAAGAACAGAGTATTATTGCTCAAATAAAAAGTGCTATTGATAAATATATTTCCGAACATACAGAGAAGTTTTCATATCTCAAGGAATTTGAGGGTTGGTCTGGGCAATTAGATTATTGGGATGAATAATCCATTAAGTTTGTGAGTTCATCGGAAGATAAATTATTTAATCAATAGAAAATAATAATATTGACATATTGTACTTCATTGTGGTATCATAAGGTATGGGCAATGGAGTCTAAATTTTTATATGAAAGAAGGAGAGATATTAGTGGAAAAAGTATTAGAAATCGTAGAAAAACTTCAAGGAACTAGTGGTAGGAATTATAAGGAGAAAATCTTATTAGAAAATAAAGATAATAAACTGTTTAAAGAGGTAATGAAGTTTATCTATGATCCTTTCGTTTTAACAGGGTTAAGTAAAAAGAAAATCAGTAAGAAGTTAAAACTTCCAACAATCGCATCGACATTATCAATCATTGAGATTATGGATTATTTAAAAGTACATAATTCAGGCAGGGACGAAGATATTGCGTTCGTACAGCATTTCATTCAATCACAACCAATAGAATTAAGAGACTTCTACACTAAAATTGTTTCAAAAGATTTATCAATTGGACTAACAGATGGTACTTTGAATAAGGTTTATGGAGCTGGGTTTATTAAAGCATTCAGTGTAATGTTAGCCAAGAAATTTGAAGACCATCAACATAAAATTAAAGGTAATTTCGTAATTAGTGAAAAAATCGATGGAAATCGGTGTGTAGTAATCAAAGATAATGGGATTATTAAATCTTTCAGCAGACAGGGAAAACCATATGAAGGGCTTCAAGAAATTGAATCAGATATTCTTGGTTTACCAATAGATAATATTGTTTTTGACGGAGAATTGATTGCAGATATTCAGGGCAGTACAATTGAAGTTTATGCAGAAACAACTTCTAAAGCAAGAAGCAAAGGAAGTAATAAAACTGGATTAGTATTTCATATTTTTGATGTATTAGACCTTAAAGAATTTCAAAATGGTAAATCTTTGAGTAAATGTGTAGCGAGAAAATCAAGATTGAGCAATATATTTGAAACATACGATCTTCCACATTGTAGAGAAGTTAAATCTTTATATATTGGAGGTAATTTAGATGAAGTAGGAAAATGGATGTCTTGGGCGACAGAACAAGGATTAGAGGGATTAATGGTTAATATGGACATGCCTTACGTTTGTAAAAGAAGTGATGTGATATTAAAAGTTAAAGTTTTCAATAATGCTGATGTTCGTTGTTTAGAAGTTTTAGAAGGCACAGGAAAATATGAAAATATGCTTGGGGCAATTACAATTCAATTTGAGCATGAAGGTAAATTATACGAATGTAATTGTGGTTCAGGATTCTCAGATGAAGAGCGTAAAACGTACTACAAGCAACCAGAATTAATTACAGGTAAAATAGTGACGGTCGGTTATTTTGAAGTCTCTAAGAACTCAAATGGTAGTTATGGACTTCGCTTTCCAACTTGGGAAGGAAAAATCAGACATGATAAAAATGAAATTAGTATGAATTAATTGAGAGGAGGAAAATATTTTGATTAAAATAGTAGATGAAGATATTTTACAAGCATCTGAAAATATCATAGCCCACCAAGTTAATTGCATGAGCGTAATGGGTGGAGGAATAGCCAAACAAATTAAAAGCAAATATCCTAAAGTTTTTAAAGACTATCAAATATATCTCACCAATACTAAATTTCCAATTCAAGCTTTAGGAGATTGTCATTTTGTAAAAGTAGATGAAAATAAATATGTAGCAAATTTATTTGGTCAATATAAGTATGGCACAGACAAACAACAAACTGATTATAAGGCATTAGAAGAAGCTTTATTTACATTAAAAATCAATGCAAAAGATCATAATTTATCTGTCGCAATTCCATTCAACATTGGATGCGGTCTAGCTGGAGGATCATGGCCTTTTGTTTATAAAATTATTGAAGAAGTTTTTGGTGACTATGATGTGACGCTATATAGATGGGAGGTGAAATAATGAGTGAAGTAAATCCATTATATCTTGTAAAAGTAGAAGCAGGAGCAAACAACAATAAATTTTATCGAATGATACCTAATGGTTCGATATTTGACGTTCAATTCGGTAGAATTGGAAATTCAGGTTTCCAAACAACTTCTTACCCTATGGGTAAATGGGATTCTACTTTGAAAAGCAAATTGAAAAAGGGATATGAAAATCAGTCAAGATTAGTTGCTGATACAATCGTTAAAGAAAAGAAGAACAAAGAATACTTGGATATTCCAAATCAAGTAATTGCATCTATTGTATCAAGACTGCAATCTATGGCTCGACAAGCAATTGCAGATAACTATACAATTTCTTCAAATAAAGTTACTCAAGTAATGATTGATGAAGCACAATTAACTTTAAATAACTTAATTAGTTCTGATACAATTGAATTATTTAATAAAATTCTTGTAGAACTGTTTAAGATTATTCCTCGAAAAATGAAAAAAGTTAAGGATAATTTAGCAACAAAAGTAGAAGATTTTGGTGAAATTATTCAGAAAGAACAGGATTTACTTGATGTAATGAAGGGGCAAGTAGTTCAACAATCTGTAGTTAAAGAGGATGAAGATACTACTGAAAACGAGCCAATTAACAATCAAACAATATTAGATGTTATGGGTTTACAATTTGAAGAAATTACAGAAGAAGAGAAGAAACTAATAAAGAAAACACTTGGTTCAATTAGTGATAAATTCTATCAGGCATGGAAAGTTACTAGCATTAAGACTCAAGAAAAATATGATACATACATCAAGGAAAATAAAATAAAGAACACAAAATTATTATGGCACGGTAGCAGAAATGAGAACTGGTGGAGCATTATCAATACAGGATTAGTTCTAAGACCATCAGCAGTGGTTACAGGCAAGATGTTTGGATATGGGATATATTTTGCCCCTAAAGCGCAAAAGAGTCTTGGATATACGTCTTTACATGGTTCATATTGGGCTGGAGGAAATTCAAATTCAGCATTCATGAGTTTGTATGATGTGGCATATGGTAAACCTTATGACGTTCATTCTTTTGATAATAAATATCACAATTTCAACTATGAACAATTGCAAAGAGAATGTAAAGGAGCAAATTGTTTACATGCCCACGAAGGAAGTATGTTAAGAAACGATGAGATTATTGTCTATAAGGAAGATCAAATTACAATCAAGTATTTAGTAGAACTTAAATAATTTAAAAATAAAATATAAAGGAGTTTTGATAAAATGGGAAATCAAGATGCTAAGATTAAGGAAATTACATATCATGGGACTAAACAATATTTTACAGAGGTTGATGCTAGAACAAAAGATGTTATCAAAGATAGTTCTTTTAGAACTTCAGCAAAACATGAAAAAGTTATTCAAAATAATAATGCCACGATTGTAATTCTTGAAGATGGATCAAAAGGAGTATCAAAATGTTTACCTATTGATACATATAATGAGACAAAAGGAATTAAAATTGCATATATCAGAGCAAAAATAGTATCATTACAGAAAGAACTTAAAACTTTAGTAAAATCATAAAATTAAGAAAGGTAAGAATCCTGTAATCGTTGCTATTAAAGGGTTTCAGGATTCTCCAAATGGCATAAAATATCGATTTCAATGGATAGGAAGGAAAAACGAATGAATACTATAGAATCTAAAAATGAAGCATTAAGAATGGTAAAAGAAATATTAGAGAACATGTTCTCGAAATATGTAGATACTGGATACTTAAGTTCTCTTGATCAAGATAATGTGATAGATATCATAAATCAAGCATTATTTTAAATGACCAATTTCATGTTACAAAAAAAAAGGAGAAAATTATAATTATGATAAAATTAACTTTCGAGGAAACAGAATTGGATGTGGGTAAATTTGAGGTTAACAAAGAATATAAAATAGAATTTGATTCAAAGGAATATGGGCATACAACTATTAATCGAGCATTAATTAAAAGTGTTGATATTGAATCTAATACTATTGAGTTCGAACCACTTATAGAAATTAAAAAGCAAGAAGAATTTGAACAAAAAGGATTTTTATTTACAATTGACGATATAGAAGGAAATACCGTATTAAAAATATAATAAGAAAGGAGGAATACATAAACTTGGGTAAATGTTTTCTAGGTGAATGTCCACAAAGCAAAATATTAAAAGATATATGTTGTTTAGATTGTGAAGAATTAGAATTGTGTTTGGAGAAAAATTATACTTGTTTACATACATTAAAATCAAAGATGGTTGAAGATTGTGATGAATATGCTCCAGATAAAATTTAACATTTATGGTATTTGAGAAAGGAATTGATTAAATGGAAGACCTTAAAGATATTAAAGATAATATTAGCATGTTACTAGAAGAAACAAACAGAAAACAAGCACTAAGAATATTAGGAGAAATACTAGATGAAGATTATGATCTTTCAGTAGCAAGCAATATAGTTAAAGCAGATTGTGAACCAGATTTAAATAAACGAATGTTTGAAGAATGCTTTTATTCAGAGGGAAATG
>Ga0209728_1000901_pt1 | contig 20506 bp, 20 predicted proteins | sample RifGroD1_FD_183997 | JGI IMG/M metagenome (GOLD analysis project Ga0209728, IMG submission 183997) | Groundwater microbial communities from Rifle, Colorado, USA - Groundwater D1 (SPAdes) (version 2) | ecosystem: Environmental > Aquatic > Deep subsurface > Groundwater | place: Rifle, Colorado... | reverse complement strand
TGCTTGACTTCTCTCTACTTTTATTATTTATTTTTTAATCATTTTTACTAAATCAGCATAAACTAATTTTACAATTTCCTTCGCTTGATTTTTACTAGTTCCAGAAGGAATCGTAAGATTAAACACAGGATTTAAATTATTAGTCGTATTAGTAGATATATTATTTGCCAGTTGTGGCATTTGGAATGATGGAAGATTTAGTGTTGGAAGAGATATACTTTTCAGTATATTTGGAATGTCAATTTTTGATAGAATATCTGCTATTTTGAAGAATTTTGATGTTTCTGTTGCATTTAGAATCAATTCATTTTGATGGACAATCATTGATTTTCCACCAGAACCCCATGACGGAGTTAATGCACCAGAATAAGCAGAACCCATAGAATCACTTGTACTCATAGACATATTTATTCCATCTAAATTACCTGCTGAATTTTTAATATCATCTATGATATTTTTAATTTCCTGAAATGAACCTTTAATTAAATCTGCTTTATCAGTGATGTCTTTGGTAAATTCTTCATAAAAAACAGCAAGAGATAATTTAATTGCATCAATATTTCCATTGATAATTAATAGACGCTGTTCTGCCCAATATCTTTCATTATTCATTAATTCATTAAATGTTGTTTCTGTTGCAACTTTTTCTGCATCTAATTCAGATTTCTTTAAATCATACTTGGTATTTTCTGTCTTTTTCTTTGCATCAATATCTTTTTTATAATCGTCAAGTTGATCTTGAAGATTTTGTTTGCGAAGAGTATTTGTATGATCAGTTTGCATGTCATCAATAGATGAGTTTTTCTCTGCGAGTTGCTTTTGAAGATCAGCAAGTTTAGATTTTCCTGAAATAGAAGTGTCTTTGGATAAGATATTAATTTGATTTTGGATACCTTGTGCTTCAGATTGAGATTTTTTAAGATTTTTGTTATAATCTTCAGCAGATGAGAGTTTATCAATTGCATCGATTTGTTTGTTGATAGAATCTTCATATGCAGTTGCTTCTTCATCTAGGATGTCTAATTTTTTCTGATGAGAAGTTTCAAGTGCTGTTTGTTCTGTTTCTATTGATGCTAGGGTTAATTCTTCTTGCTTTTTTAATGAATCTTTTAGAGTTTGGATTGTTTGATCTGCTATTTCGCCTTTGATATCTAGGAGAGATTGTTGGAGGGATTTTTGGGAATCAGCTAATTCTAATACAGACGTGGAATTATCTTTCCATGCTTTTTGAAGTTTTGACAATTTATCAAACGTTGCAGAAAGTTGTTTTTGAGTTTCTACAGATGAAGCATTCCATAGATTTTGATAATATAATGTGACTTCACCTTGAGCGTCAACAAATTGAGATGTGTTTTGAAATCCAGATTGAGTAGATACTTTTACGAATTCTGCTTCTATTTTTGACTTTGCTTCTCCCAATTGTGTAATTTGAAGTTTTTGATTCTTTATTAAATCATTTGTGAGAGACAATTGTAAATTATAGTCATTAGCAGATTTAGCAGTAGCAATTTGTTTTTCTAGAAGCTTACCTTGTTCTGCTGTCATTTCTGCTTGAGTATTAAATGAGCGAATAAGTGATTCTTCTATTGAAACTTGTTCTGCTATTGATGATGTTGGAGATGCTTTTTCTTTTTTATCTTTTTCTTCAGAAACTCCATAATTAGGAGAAGACACCGCATTTTGAAATGTTTTTAAATTCTTCAATCTGTTTAGTTCTGCTTGAGAATTTCCAAGATCATATCTAGCCTGAGAAGCCATTGAATCGGAAGTATTTGTTGAAAGATAATTTCCTTTTTCATCTTCTCTGACACTTAACTTCGCAGCATTCAGTTTATTAATTGCTTCAATCTCTTTATTGATTTCTTGGATACGTATTTGTGTAGCTGAAATTGTTGCTTGAGTATCTGCAATTTGAGCATCAATTGATTTATTTGAACCAGTTACCTTTGCTATCACAGCATCAATTTCTGCTTGACGAAGTGTTTTTATTACCTCTGTATTAATTACAACTGCACCATTTACAATTGAGATTGCATCTGCCATTTTTTCATTAGCACCAATTAATTCGAGTGCTTTATCAATGGACATATCTTGACCATTAGATTGATCTGCAAGGATTTGGTTGTATTCTTTAATGGCATCTGTTGAGTTTTTAGTTGATTTAATAACCGATTTTAAAGAGATAGCAACTCCATCTATTTTTGTTTTAGCATCTTGGGCGGACGGAATAATAAGCATATCTTTTAATATTGTACCAGCCTTTTCACCATCAATACCTAGCTTTACTAAGAGTGGAGATAAATTTGAAATTGTTTTTTCATAAGCAACACCAATTCCTTCTTTTCCTTCTCCACCTTTAGATAATTCTTCTAATGCTATTTTAGCTTTATTTAATTCGGAAGTGAAATCTGAGTTTTTAAGACCGTCAAAAATAGTAGTAAACTGTTCGCCTGTTATTTTACTCTCATCTTTAAGAGAACTTAAATCATGAATTAATTTTGTTATTGCTTCCTTCCCTAAATATTGTGCAGATTCACTACTTTGTAAAAACGAATCAGCAAGACTAGACAAATCTTTTCTACTTTCAAGAACTTTTGTGCTAAGTTCTGGAAGTTCATCTTTAATACCCTTTAAATTGTTTTTAGCAATTGCTAATGAATCATTCCCATGTTCATCAAATTGACTTACACTACCATTATTGATATCATCAATAGTTTTTAAATATTCTTTCTTGTGTTGGGTAAGCAAATCTAGTCTTTCTTGATCTTTTTGCAGTTGAGAAAAATTAGTTGTGCCATCTGTGACAAATGTATTAGACATTTGCTCTTGTTTAATCTTTAATAGTTCTTCGTTATCTTTAATTGCTTGTTGGATAGCTTCAGACGAACCAATTATTACATTGTTTTCTGCATCATATCCCTCAATTAAATCAGGAAATTGAGCAATCAAACGATCTTTTACTTCCGCTAATTTAGCTTCCTCTTCAGTGGTTTTAGATGTTATAACTGATAATGATTCATACTGACTTGCTAAATTTTTGGCTTCTGCTGTTTGCTGTTTAAGAGAACTAATGCTTCTGCTAAGTTCATCAAACGCTTCCTTTTGTTTTTTTGCCGATTTTTCTGCTGATGCCCCCATGAAGTCAAATATCATCACAACAGCAGTTACTGCTCCTATTATTAAACCAATTGGATTGGCAATCATAACTGCCCATAATCCTTTGGTTGCAAAGGCTAACATTTGAGTAGTGCTCATTAATCTCATTTGAGCAAATTCTACCCCAGCTAATCTTGCCTGTGTTTGTACTAAACTTGAATTTAACAACATAGTAGATAATGAAAAATTCTTTAAAAATGCTAAAAAAGCAGTACCTTTATTTACTGCAAGTAAAGTAAATATTATACCTAAAATAGTTCTAAGATTGCCAAAATTACTTATTAATAGAGTTAGACCACTTATCATACCTTTTACAAAACCTGTGTCTATGGTATTATTCCAGAAGCTATTAATTGCATTTCTGAGTTGGTTAATCTTGGTTTCCCAACTGCCCATTCTTACTTCATTTTCAGCCATTGCCGAACCACTTGCAATAGAGTATTCAGAAAGCATTTTTTCATACATGTCAAAATTCTCTACTAGGGCAACTAACTGATTTCCACGAAATTTCCCTCCCAACGCATCTATCAAAGGTGCAGTCTTCATGGTGCTGAGTGACCCCCAAATATTGGATAATTCTTTCAAAACCTCCATTGGGTTTCTGATCTCTTCGACACCATTTCTTAACTCATGAACCTTAATTCCAACATTATTTAATGCTTCTGCTGATTTAGATAAAGCATCATCATCTATTATTTCTCCATCTTCTGTTTCTCCCTTTATTTGTCTGATGTTCATCAGGATGCTACGAAATGCCCGTCCAGCCTCGTTTCCAGACCGTTGCGTCACCGCAGTCATAACCCCAACCGCAGATGCGAGTTCATTTACTCCAACTGAGGCGTTTGAGGCAATAGATCCAGCGACTGTGATTCCCTCACTTACTTTTTGGATTGAAGTCGCGAACTTGTTGTCAATGGTATTTACACCGTCCAAAACTCCCATTAAAGCTTCTTGACTACCTTTGTATTTATACGCAGCATCAGTTGCAAGTAAAAAACTATTTGCTTGTTCTGCTGTTAACTCACCAACGTTTTGTGATAATAAAGATATTTTTGCCAAATCTGCCGATTTTCCTTCATAACCTGCTCGACTAAATTCGCCAATTGATTTTAAATAATCTTGTGCAGTCCGACCAAAAGCATTAGACGCTTCAAAAGCACTATTCTTTAAATTTTCCATAGATTCTGCACTAAGATTTGTAACTTTGGCTATGTTTACCATTAATCCATCTAATTCCTTCAATGTTGCCAGACCTGCCTGTAAACTTCTGAGTGGTGCGTACAGTGCGGTTGCTCAATTTTATTATCTACAAGGCTTTTTATCCTTGTATTCTGGAAGTCGCCTTCATACGTTTATATTTTCAAAACGATACGTCTGTCATTTCAGACCAGTCTAGCATATATTTTCTTCGCATTGTTTTAAATTAAAACAAAGGTGATAAGAAGGAGGAGACTCTTGGGGATATTTTTGCTATTATGTCGCTCAATCCCTATGCGTTACAAAGACTATTTAATTATAGCCCTCTCGATATTAGGTCAATGACCCTCTTTCGAATTTCCCCTCTCATAATTTGTAGTTACATTATCACTTTCACTACAAACGGCAGTAAACTCCACCATTCCCCACGCAAGCATTTTCCCGAAATTTTTTGTGAGCGTTGTTAAGAAACTATCGGCAGCACCATTTATCCTTGACATCTCATTTGTAGCAGTTCTCACAGATGTAGTTAATTGAGCAAATTGTAAATTTAACTCTCTAACTGATCTTCCTCCAACAGTCCCAAATCTAGCTACATCTGCTGTTAAACGATTTACCTGTGCTTGAATTTCTGGTTGTGCAAAAACAGTTGATCTGCCAACTTGTAAACTAGCAAGTCTATTTGCCATATTGCCTTGATATAATGAAATATCACTAGCACTTAATGTTCTGGTATTTGTTGTTGCCATGACACGTTGTAAATCTCTGTATCTAGAAATTTGTAACTCTAAACTACTTATATTTTGAATTATACCTCTTCTTTGTTCATTAGATAAATTTGTGTTACTTTGTCTAACTTGATTTATTGTTGATAAAATTCTATCATATTGAGTATTTAATGCAGATAAGTTTCCTGTGTCTTTTATCCCAGTTGCTGGAGATGTAAAACTAGCTTTTAATTTTGCAATTTTATTTTCATAAACTTGCAATTTATTTAATGCAGATTGTATATTTGACCCTGCATTATTATCAATTAAATTTGCACTACTAAAAACATACCCTCTTTGCATACTATTTCCAGATTGTATCCTTGCCATATTAAATCTAAGTTTTTCAATAACTCCATTTGCCCTAGTTACGTTTGCGACAAAACCAATTATATCCTTTTGTGAATTCTTTAAAAAATTTACATCTACTGTCCCAAGAGATTTAAACTCTTTTTTAACTCTTTCAACTATATTAGAAGAGGACATGAAAAATTGTCTTCCGTCTGCTTCTAATGTTTTCCTATTAAATACATCAACTTTTTGATTACTGGCCTGTTGAGCAACTTGTTTTACTTTGTTAATTGCGGCAGTGACGCTTGACAATCCAGAAGGGTCAATTTTAATCTTTACAGATATTGCTCTTGTAATTTTATCATTTAATAACTTTAATTGATCTTCTATTTCTTTTTTGGTTGTTGATAATTTTGCTTTAATTAAAATATTTAAATCATCCAAAAAATTCACCTCTCTTTATTTTTAGGCATAGAAATACCCTACACCTCAAAGAGTAGGGAGATATTTTTCAATATTTACTTTTCTAATTTTAATCCTCTTTTTAGTAGGGCATATTTCATAAATATTTTTGCTTTCCCCATTGCTAAATCTTTGTATGTGTTTGCAAAAAATGGTCTTGGGCCGATTCTTTCATCTAGATTTCTCCCCCAAGTATACCCTTTGCCATACTCTAAAATTTGAGGTATATCCTCTCCGTTACTGCCTTCTCTTGTATTTTTTAATTCGATAGTATTATTTCCAATTGAATTTGTTACACAGCTATTAATTGTTTCAAATGTACGTTCATAATCTAATGGAGTATACGCCTCATAAACATCATTTTGAATATGTTCTCTCATTAACTGTCTACTTTCTAATGCGACATCTATTTGTAAACTTTCTGAAATTGTTTTATTTAAATGCTTTTCTAAATCTGCCCATGATTTAAAATCCATAATATTATCTCCTTTATATAATAATCATTAATCTTTATTGATTCCCATTGCTTTACCTAAATTCTTAAGAGAATCAGGAGAAATTTTGTTAAATTGCTTTGGTAGTTCCTTGATCAATTTTACTAACCCCTTTTGATCTGGGATTTTCTCAACTAATTTATTTAATGCTTGGTTGACAATACTAACCATACTGTTTTCGACCAATTGAATTTGCTCTATTTCTTTTTGCAATACACAATCAATAAATTTAATTTCTGATTCAGGAATTAAATTTAAAATCTGATCTATTATTCCATGTTCTTTCAATTCATCATATAATTCAACAAGTTCATCTATTTCAAAATCTATATTTGTATATTCATCCACTAACATATATTCATAAGAAAATTCTTTTAATGAAAAGTCAATCCTTTTAATATCTTCCTCAATAACGCACATATTTAGTATATTTGTAATTAATGCTTTTTTAAAAGACAAAGACAAATATTTTTTGATATCAAAATCCGCACCTTCGATGATTTTATAATCTTGTTCTCTAATTTTATCAATTGTTAACAGTTCCATAATAAATTCCTCCAATTATTATATTTATTTTTATAACTTAAATAAAAACCTACACTAAGGTAGGGATAAACTCTATTAAAGATTTTTTACAGCTAATGTTCCTTCTGATGAACTCATTGCTCCTATATCATCTAAACGATTTGTTGATATATTAAAATTGTTAGCAATACTTTGATAATAAACTTCTAATTTATCTACATAATTACTATCAGTATTTTTATATGCTTTAATTTCATCGCCTACTAACATTATTGTGGTATATAAATCTTCATCATTACCTAAGTCACTCCTCCAATTTTGTGCAATATTAAGCATTCTAACTTTATCTGAAATACTTTTAATTTTTAAGTCTGAAGCTTTTTTGTATTCACCTATTTCATAATAATGTTGTGCTAAATTAACTTTTTGATTATGGCTATAAACAAAATATCCACCGATCATTACTATAATTATTGATATAAATAGAATTATAATCTTGTTTGTTTTCATTGTGTTTCACCAACTTTTTCTGCTAAGACAATTAAGAGTCCACCTGAGAACATGGCAGAACCAAAAGACATAATCCCTACGTAGTGGTAGAATGATTCAGCAACGCTCTTACCTGATTGGGATTCTATACTGAGTAGCAAGAATCCTGCCACAAGAAATAAAATAGTAGATAATAGTGCTAAGATTTGGATAAATATTTTCATTGTTGCATACCTCCTATTATTTTAATTATGTGATTATTTACATTATATTCTAAAAGATAGAAGGTATGCAAGTTTTTATTTAAAATGTGTTAAGATTTATTATCTTTACAACCATTTGCATTTTTACCGACTAAATGTATCGACTGCCATTTACCTTGACACTCCCTAGAACATGTTATAGATTTAGATTGAGAGGGAACTACTTGATAATCAATTCCACAAATTGTACATATCTTATTTATTTTTGTAGATACATGATTTTCTTTTCTCCACTTGTCTGCACATTCATTAGAGCAAAAGTGATTTTTGGATTTTTCATATTGACTGGGAGTTCTTTCTATTTCTTTCCCACAGCACTCACAATTTAATATAATCTTCTTACGTTGACCTAATGAACTACATTCTGACGAACAATATTTATCCTTGCCATTCATAATTCTATTCATAGGCAAAGTAAACTCTTCCCCACATTGTAAACATATTTTCTTAATTCTCAGTGTAGTAGTATAACCTATTAGTTTTATGTATTCACAAATATCTTTCAATGGTATATTTAATATAATTTCTAATTCATTTAGATACTTAATTCTCTTATATAAAATATTATTTAAAATTATATCTGCTATTTCTTCTGTCCATTTTTCAGAATACATCATGTCATGAGTAGACTTATATGTACAAACTTTGCACAAACCATTTTTATGAGGTATATTATTTCCACAAACTTTGCATAATTGTTTTGATTTCAATCTCTGTGATCCATAATAAGACGCATTGCATTTAGGAGAACAAAAGTGATGCTCTGCTTCTTCATATTTTGTTAACATACAAGATGTTTCCGTGCCACACTGTTCGCAATTATATGTAATATGTTTTTCTGGTTGATATGTACTCCTAGCCTCTCTAACAGATAAATCAATTATCTTATTTAAGTCTTCAATATCATAATCCATATAAGGTATTTCAATAATGTTATTTATTAATAATTGATTATTTTTATTGAGATGATAATTAAAACTATGATAATTATCTAGCACACCATTATTATTTATGTATAATTGTATTAATTGTTTACATAATTCTCTGTCATTATTTATATCGTATTCCCAAAGATATAACATATTTATATTATAATATTTCTTGATATATGTTTTCTTTGCTTTGTCTTTACTAATTCCTGTTGCCTGAGATAGATAATTAATTTTATCAAATACTCTATGATCTGTGTGCCAATAAGTTCCATTACATTCAATAAAAAGATTAGACTCCTTTAAATAATTATCTATTGCGTAGTATTTACAATTATATTCATTTTCGTTTTCTACATTTAACTCCTTTAACAAATCATTAACTATCAATTGAGGTTTTGTATCAGTGTGAGAAAAAACTCCATCTGATAATCTATTAACCATTTCTATTCTCATAAATTCTTTCCATTCAGGAGTTTGGGAGAACACATTGGTATAATGTGCGCGAGCGCAATCTTTGCTACAAAAATGATTTTTAGACTGATTATAACTATTCTCTGTTTCTCCAAATTCTGTTTTGCACCAATCACACGTTACTTTTAATCTTTCAACATATCTTGTATTATTTTCTCCGGTAAAATATTCACCTACACATTTATTGCTACAGAATCTCCTATCTTTTACTTCACATTCTCTTACTTCGTACTCATCTCCACAATTTTCGCAAATTTTAACTACTAAATCTTTTGTTCTTTCTATGGCAAGATATTTAGAAGAACATTCATGGCAACAAAAGTAGTTTTCTTGTCCTTTTCTTGGAGTTTTATTAAATTTCCCACCACACCATTTACATAACATTTCTATTTCTTCCGATTGTCCTATATCATGGCATTCTTTACTGCAATAATGATCAACATTATATTCCATCTGAGAAAATATTCTAAATACATCTATTCCACAAATAGGACATTTGAATTCTAACTTTATTGATTTTCCTCCAATATTAATCAATTTAATAAAAGGAATCAACAAATCTAATTCTATATTTATTAATAAGGATAATTTATTTATTGAGTCTACTTTATTATTTAATATATTATCAAAAATTATATAAACAATCTCTTCTGTAAAAACATCATCATAAATTATATCTCTTTTAGATAAAGCGTCACATACTTTACAAGTAGTTTTGTATTTTGTTTCAGTATCTTTACTAAACTCATCAAAATGTTTTTCTATATCACATTTGCCACATTTTTGATGATGTTCTTTGCATCTAAAAGAATTGCTTTGGAAAATATCACGACAAGCATAACTACAAAAGAAATTTTCTCTACCAAGATATTCAGATATTTTATATGTTATATTTTCACAACACGCATCACATTCTTTATTTACTGGTAATTTTACATTTCTGATGTTTAATAATTGGATCGCCAATAGTATATTTCTCAGTGGTTTATTTAAGATGGATGTAAATTCGTTCATGGATTTTACTTTTCCATTTAATATATTGTCTAGAATAATTAGATTTTCCTCTTCAGATAGTTCATTTATGGTGTTTAAATCTTCATGTTTACTAGACCATACGCAAACTTTACATGTCGATTTTTCTGTATGTTTATAATACTCACCAACCAATTTCTCCTTACCACAAACTTTACAAACCTTTGTCTCAACTTTAACATTTTCCATTCACAACATCTCGCTTTCTATTATTTTCCTCGCCCATAAAAATATAAAACTAGCAAGAAACGATGTGCGAGTTACATCTAATAGTGGGTAATTACTTCCACTATCTCTTGCTAGTAAAACTATCAAATTAAATTGAGTACCGTTCATTTTGAGCTATACTCAAAATTACAAAAAGAGCCTACATAAAGTAGACTCTTCTCAAACATATGCTATAATTAAATTGAATAGGAACTACAAATCTCTATCCAGCTTGTTGCTCTAACAACAGGCTTTTCTTTTTGCTCTTTTCCAATCTCTTAAATATATAATCCATACCCTTACTTGTTACTAATGTAACAGGTATATCAGTAACTTCTCCATTAATGATTTTAATCTTAATTACCACTAAAAAATATCCTGCGTCAATGAATTGTTGATAAGGAATATTTTGCTTACCCTTACCACTCATTAATATTCCTTCATTTCTAAGATAACTGAATAATTTGTTCCTACCACCAATAAATTTCAACTCTTTAGCAACAACCATCATAGTTTTATTAGTCTTAGAGGACATTGCCTGATCATACAATAGAATCTTTGGTCTATCTTCTTCAATTTGTTTTCTTAATAATTCTAATTCTCCCTTACGAAGCGATTTAAGAATCTGTCTAACCCATGAACGAAATTCTTTTGCTTTCTCTGTTTTGGCTAAAAAAGCTACTTCATAAATCCCATCTTCATTAAAAATTCTAGTTTCTTGAATTCCTGAAGGTGTCCTCATTTTAAGGGTAGCTGAAAATTCTTCCGATTTTAGATACTCATTATTCTCTCGGTTAACTAAATTACTTATTCCCTTTGCTGGATTAGAAAATCCTAAAACCATACCTAATTGTTCGCTGGTCATAAAAACATCTTTACCTTTATTACTCCAAAAGTCACATTCAATTCCTTGAAACACTTCTGATTTAAACAATATTAAATCACTCACGACCAACACCATCCTTATACCCTAGAATTTTATAGTATAAGCATGAATCACATACAGGAATATCTAGTTTTTCATCTTCAAACTTTGATCCATAATTTCCAATACCGTTAATGCTCCATTTAGTTTCATAAGGAATATCAATAATCTTACGACACAAACAACATTTTGTTGGCATTTCACTAAGGCAAAAATCAATCTCTCCATTGATTAATTTAATACTAACAACCGAATTATAAATCGTTTCTCCTCTAGTTAATATAATTTCTACAATTTGATCTTTGTCTACTAACAGTTCTTGTCTACCATTGCAATCTCCGTCACTAAATATCAATACATTATCTGTATCCAATACTTTAAAAGATTGATATGTATTCACACTCCACAATGGATTTGTTCCAATTTCAACCTTTTTGCCTAAATAACTTTGCAATGCTTGAATCATTTCTTGGAAATTAATATTTATCATATAAATATCCCCTATCTAATAATGTTAAGGTCGTGTTTATTACGCCTTACATTTACTAGTATAGAGGATGTTGCAGTGATATACAAAGATACTATAGCCTAATAAATGACCATAATAGTTCATATAGAGCAATTTAGCTTCCATTATCTCGCTCATTATCAGTCATATTCAATATATCTACGTATTCCTTTTTGTTTACAATTTTACTTAATTCTAATCTACAAAAATCAGATAATGTTCTATTATGGTATTGTGATAATAATTCTAATTTTCTTTTTAACTCGTGTCCAACTATAACGCCTATTTGATCACTTTTTTTCTTTCCTGTTGTTTTACTTACTTTATTAAACCTTGGCATAATCCAATCACTCCAATCAATCCTATTATATCAGAAACCCATATGTTATATCCACTTGTGTTAACATATGTATAGGAGTGAGAGTGATGATGAAAATAATATTTATAGAATACAGAATATTTATAATCTCATAATTTATTATACCATGGAATTGTTTGTATTGTCAAATAATTTTATTTATTGGTTTACAAAGCTAACATTTTCCTGTATAATGGAATAGAATAGAAAGGAAGTGATTAATATTATTCGAGATGGGCCTGTGTAATAATACATTGGTATTAATTAATATATAAATAAATTTAAAAAGAAAGAGGAAATATAATTGGAAAATATAGCAGAAGATAATCAACTACAAATTTTAAAAGCAACTCATTTTGGTAAAATAACTATCGGAGACAAGGATTTACCTTGTGCTGTCTTAGAGGACGGAACTAGAATATTATCCAGTAGAGCAATATTTAAAGCATTTGACAGACCAAGAAAAGGTAAAAACAAGGAGGAAAATGCATGGACCGAAATGCCTATTTTTATGAGTGCAAATAACATCAAACCCTACGTAGATAAGGCTTTGAGTACAGGGACTCATTTTTCAATTAAATATATTGCTAAAGACAAAAGAATACTAGAAGGATATAAAGCAGAAATACTTCCTATCATTTGTGATATTTATCTTCATAATTAATTTTTATAAACTCCTTTATGATTTATAATTCTACCAATTGTATCCCTTGAAACTTTATATTCTTCTGCCAAATCAACTTGTTTATAATTACCTGTAGAAAATTTATTTCTAATCTCAGCAACCTGTTCATCACTAAATTTAATTTGCCATGCACTCATTTTTTTCTTTGTTTCCTCTGAATGTTTTCTACCCTTTTGGGATTTACTCATATTTGCTTTTGCCTCATCAGTTGCCTTCAACCCAGTATGGAATTCTCTTAATATTTGTTTTTGTTCTTCTGATATTATTTTTCCTTTTTGTCCCTCGCTTATTTTTTTCTTAGTTTCTTCTGAACGTGGTTTACCAAATAAATGAGATAATTTACCAAACATTGGGTGGTTTTCTCCTGTTCTACCACTCATAGGATTACCCATAATTTTATTTCGTAATGTCATTCTTAAACTTGCTTTTAATTTAAATTCATCAGAAAATTTATATCCTGATATTCCTTCTCCTCCTATTGTAAGATTGTACCCTTTGCTTCTATTCATAGTTTCTAATTTGGCGATTAATAGTATCTCAAACTTTTTAGCTTCATTTTCTGTTAATCCAGATGCTATGATTTCATGTTCGAAGCCATCCCATCCATACTTATTGATTGAATTATTAAAATATTTATTATTTGTATATCCTTTCCCATTTTTCCATCTTATTTCTGGTTTACACCCAGTTAGTCCGACATACATCTTTCCGTTGATTTTATTTATATGAGTATACACGGTATAATTATTTTTCATTAATTTTCCTCTTTTCTAATTATTAAAACAACGCAAAAATAACCTATCAAAATATCTGATAGGTTTAAGACGATTTCCTTTGGAATTTTATCAAGAAATGTTTAGACTTAAAGGATGGAAAATGAAGGGCAATGCAAGATCACCTTTAGTTGGACAATACACAAATAAATATGTCTATGATGTTTTACCAGATCCAGTAATTGAAGAAATCAAAAAGAAGAATCCTTTAGTTAAAAATAAAACAAATATCAATAAACTTCATCGGTTACATAGACACCATCAATATTTAACTGATAATACGGGTATTCCTCATTTAGATAAGCATTTAGCATCTGTAATTACTATTATGAAGTTAAGTAATGATTGGACAGAATTTGAAGCAATGTTTAATAAACGATATTATGTTGATGATATTGTAGTTGAAGAAAATGTAGTAAACATTATAGAAAAATAAAATTATTTATTGAGACTCTATTCCGCTAGAGTCTCTTTTTATTTTTATTATATTAACTAAAAGCATCATCCACATCATCAGAACCGTCTCTAATAATATAAATCTGGGTCGTTGTAGACGATTTATTTAATATCTTCTTCCTCAATAACTTCTTTATTAGTTTCAATAAAATTCATTTTCTTAAACATTCCATTCTTCTCTTCCGCAAATGTCCTAAGATCGTAGAAACTTGACGTAGTGCTAATGTCATTGTGCTGACCAATATGCTTGCTAACAAATTTAAGATCCATACCACTAGAAAGGTAGTGACTTATCGCACTCGCTTTAAAGAGATGCGGATTAATTCTTCTCCCTAATATATCTGATAAAATATTTGAACAAAGGTCATCTGCCCATCCTAAAGAAATTTGGTTATATTCTCCATTGTGTTTTGTGGTAAATAAAAATTCATGTTCATATCCTCTTTTTTCAACCCATAATTTTAAGTAATATAAAGCTGAAATTGGTATCATATATTCGCATTGTTTACCATCTTCTGAATTCCCCTTCTCGCGAACCCAATTTGACATAATAAACTCTTGACCTTCCTCGACTGGTTTATATACAATTTCTGTTTTAAAACCTCTTAATCCACCCCTTCTACTCCCTGTGTTGTACGCGCAAGCCACCCAAGCAACAGCAAGATAATTTTTATCCTCCATTAAAGTATCAATCAAAATTTTATATTCTGCTTCAGATATTGCAATTTTATTATAAACATAATTCTTGGGAATTTTTATATCTGTCTTTGTAAAATTATGAAATTTACTATATAAATCGATCTCTTCAGATAAAATTCTTTCTGCATATTCACAAATTGTACTTACGCAACTCTTTTTAAATTTGATTCCAGAACTAGACATTCCTCTATTGATTAGATAACTCAAATATCTATTGAAGTCTCTCTTAGTAATTTCATAAAACGCTTTATCATTTAATGCGGTTTTAACCCACCATGTGAACTGCTTAACTCCACTCCTATATTGTGCCTTTGTTTGAGAAGATAGTAGAGGGTGCATTTCCTCAAATTCTTTAATCAATTTGATATTTTCAGGATTACAAGTTTCGAACATTTCATTTGTTACTTCTGGTAATTTGTCTGCTATTACTCTGAGCATATTTTTATTAATTTTAGTTTTAGCCAATTAATTCACTTCCTTTATAAATTATTTTTATTTATTACTAATTAAATATCTTCTTATATACACCTTCATTCAAATCGCAAGGAAATAATATGTAATATTCAACTCCTGACTGCTTAAACATATTTTCCTTCTCTTTGAGTTTTAGCCTATATTTTTCTTTAGACTTGCTTTTTAATGGTTTATCATTTAGATACCACTCTTTGTAATCTCTTAATAATCCAGCAATTTCTATGTATATTTTTCTTCCTTTATATTCAATCATGTAATCACAATCCATTAGTTTATTATAATCACAAATAAATGTTTTATATTTCACATCTCTATAATAATTAATATTATGTTCTAAACAAATAATATTCCTCAAATAAATAGAGAAGTCTAATTCATATTGACTTCTCGTTTTTTCTCCATCTTCAAATATATAGTTTAATCCTCTTCCTTCTTGTACCATATCAAACCCAATACCATATAAGTATTCTCTTAATGTGATGCCCAATTCTTTCACAAACAACCTATGATAGTTGTGAGAACCATTTGTAAATTCACACCTATCAATATCTTTATAGGTTATCATTTTTCTATTTTCTTTTTCAAGTATTTCCTCACAAAGTTTATTTATATGTTGTTTTGCAACAGTCACATCCAATTGTTTACCTAACATATTTTCTTGAATTATTTGTAATCCAAGTTGTTCTTTCATATTATTCATTGTTTTAAAGTATTTTCTAATTTCAGTAATTCCTATAGTATTTTCTAATGGATTTCTAAAATCGTCATACATCAATGGTCTTTTTAATGTCTTTTGCATTTTGTATATTATTAAAGTAACTTCTTCTTTTGATAAGGTATTTTTTCTTCCTCTATTATTTAGGTTATAACTTTCTTCATCTGATAAAGTAAATCCACATAATTCAACTAAATTAACTAAATTATTGCCAAAATGAGAAACATATGTTTCATAAGATGGAAGTCCATTTTTTAATTGAAAGGTTTTTCTTTTACTTTTAGGAATACCATTTCTTAGTATATAATCATGCAACAATTCTAATAATTTTTCATCCGTATAAGATACAACATATACATTCCCTTTTGTTTTCATTATCACAACACCGTCCTTCATATCGTTGTCCTCAAAAGAATAATAAGCAGAAAATCAATAGGACAATTGACTTGTCGGGAGCTACCCTATTCTGCTCATGTACAAATTTATTGCACAAAAATAAGCACCAAATTCTTGATGCTCACTATCTACAATAAATTAAATTATTTATTACTATCTAATTTTGCTTTCTTCCTTGCTTTTCTACCTTTATCAATCACATCCAATTCACACCACCCACCATCAATTTTACTGTAATTTATGACAGACAAAACTTTATCAGGAAATATATAATTAAAAATCTTAGCCTTAATTTTAAATTCTGGCGTAGGAACGCCCTTCGTATCATAAATTATTATTTCTCCGTTTTCATACTCAACTTCGAAGTCCGCAATGTAAAATATTGCACGAACATTTTTGCCATCTTTAGTGTATTTCGGTTGCAATTGAAATTTAGGTTGACAAATGATACTTTTGACAATTCCTTGATCCTGTTGTTCTAAAAGATATTTGTAATATTTAAACTCCAAATCAGATGAAAATGTTACTCCATTTAGAGTTCTCTTTTTCTTAGCTGATGCGCTTATATTTATATTGAATTTTGATCTTGCTATCCTAATCCTCTTCTTTCATTATTTATATTTTATTCATTCAATTTTATAATCAATATTTTGTAGCACAACAAAAGACAAATCAATTAAGATTTGCCCTTTAATTCACCACAAAATATTAAATTATTTTAAATCACAAATTCCTCTAATTCTAAAACCCTTGCTACAAGCCACTTTCATAAACCAAAATTTACCTTAAAGTTGATTTTTATTTGATTAATATTGGAATAAAAACATTATGGTTTTAACCCTATTGCAATCCAACTAAAACCTTGAGATGCTATATCTGTTGTATTATAATTACCATACATTACAGTTCCTGTAAATGAACTTGTAGTTTGATTCGAAATTACACAAGAAAATATCCAACTTGTACTATTGTCCAATATATTAGCCGTGACAGCATATAAAGTATTAGCGAAAAGGGCGGGTAATGTTACAGTTTTTGCTCCAGCACCACTACCTACAATTCCCCACTGCATTCTCATATTACCAATGTCAAAATATCCAGAAGAAGCATGATCTCCACTTGTGGTTATATTCCCATCAGTATTTACAGAAAATACACTTGTTCCATCAGAATCTTTTGCATTAATAATATCTGTACTACCATCATTAGTTAATCCTTTAATCTCTAATATTTTATTTATGTTATTCCATATTAAATTACTATCTGCTCCAGACGCATCATTATCATTGAATTGTATTTGACCATTAGAACCAGCTATTCCACCAACAGGTGTTGACCAAGACCCATCTTCTCTAAGAAATTTTGTTATACCTAATATTGAAGGAGTATCAGGAACTATACCAGCACTATGGGTTACTCCAGAAGCATTCATTACGGGAAGTCTTGCAATATTAACTGTACCAGAAGTAAGATTATCAGCATTAGTTTGATTAACGTTTTGAACATTTTCTAAACCGATATCACCCTTAACCAATATTACTGCACCAGTTTTCCCTGCTACAGAAGATACAGATTGAGTTGTTGTAATTTTACTCCAAGTTAAACCATCAGATATAATCCAATCTCCAATTAACCAAGATGAGATCCCATTTATTTCTGTTGTTCCTAATACTGATACAACATAATAATATCCTTTATTACCAGACAAGGCAGAAGGTATTTGTGGTGTATTTGTGTCTGCGTTCCATACTCCACGATAATTCACTGACCCTAATATAGATTCAGGTAATTGTGTATTAATTAATTTCCCATTAATATCCAACAATGCAATACCATTAGCAATTCCCATTTCAGAACGTTTTATTTGAGCATCATTAGTCACACTATCTAATCCTATATCAGAAGGAGTTAAAGAGACTGCACCAGTTTTACCATTTACAGCTGTTATTGCACCATTATATCCACTAGATATATATTTTTTACCTATAGTTAAAGGCATTTAATTATTTCCTCCTTTCTTAGAAAAACATTCCTGACCATCGCAATGTTGTTCCTATCGCATTCATAATTTGTATTGATGAAATTTTTTCATAAGAATAATTCCTTGATTCACCTGCTGGAACATAAATACAAGAATCTGAAGGTAATATTCGAATATATAATGGAGTTGTGTTTGCTTCTATTAATAAATCATTGATATATCTCTGTGTCCCATTTGCCTCCTTGAATTCTATTATTTCATTTTCTTCCAATAAAGAATACCAAGGTGTTAAATTATCAAATTTGATTGAACTAATAAATCCTGCGTGCATTAATGAACCTATTCCCAATGTTATCATTCCTTTCTTTTTTGAATTGTGGCATAAATTTAGTGATTTATTGGGGTTGGCTTTGAGATAAAATAGTAAAAAATAAGAAAAGAAAGACAATTTGGTTGTCTGTCTTTCCTTATTGTGGATTTTGGGATTGGATGGATGTGGATAGGATTGGAATTATGAACTTAGCTATTGTTCATAATAATTTATTTGTTTATAATTAGGTATTTAAAAATAATTTAAAAATATAGGATTTACAATTTCTTAAGTTATTATAATCATTAGTATGACTAATGATTATTTTTATTAGTCAACATAAGTTAGTTGCGAAACTATTTTACGTTTACTCTAATTGGGCATAACCCTATGCCCTCTATTCCGTCAGCTTTCACGTTCGGAAATACTTTTCTTATAATTTGAAAAGCACCATTTAAATCTGCATTAATCAATTTACCTATGTTCGATTTGAATAATCCTCTAAAAACCCTTCTCGATTTATTATAGAATTCCTTAGTAGGTAATTCATTGTCAAGAAAAGATGTACCAGATGTGTAACTTTCTTCTGTAAGTATTACCTTAATACCAACATTATTTGCTTTATAAATTATCTTTCTAATAAAATCTTGGTGAGGTATCCCAACAAAAGATTGATTAACTCTCTTACTCATAGGACTGTTTCTTTTCCAATCTTTATTATTGCCAATAATAATAGTATTTATATCAAGACATAATGCATAATCAACTACAATCTTACTAGCCTTATGAATAATATTATTAATTAAATTATTTCTTTTTAATGTTATATTATTCATCCGATTGGTATAATACATATTATTCATTCTTTTGGCAATACCTTGATAATGACTAATTTTCTTATTATAAAATTTATTTATTGACTTTAGACCTTTACCATTGATTATCATAGGCAACGCACCTACATTATTTGCAATGGTTGCTAAGTTATCCAAACCAATATCAATTCCCAAATATCTACCGCTATCTTCTTTTAAATCTATTATCTCTTTTCTGTAGACTATTTCAATAATAAAGTGTTTGTTTCTAGGAAGTATTCTGACTTGTTGCAAATTGGAAATCTTTGTTTTTATATAAAAACCATTAAATGTTTTAGGAAATTTTATAATGTTTTCTTTTAATTTGCAATCATATGTTGTTAATGTAATAATATTTCTACCATCTTTAGGTAAATAATTAGGTAATTTAGGCATACCAGTATACTTACTTGAATTTATCTTCCAGTCTTTAATTGCCTTAAAGAATGATTTCCAATTTTTTTCTAATAATCTTAAATTTTGTTGTGCAGATTGAGCACTAGGCATATTCCTATAATCAAAGTCTCTACCTTCTTGCTTGAAAAGTTTATCCATTTCATTGTATTTTAACCATAATTTTTCTTCGACAAATCTTTTTCTAACATTGTAGTTGGCATGATTATACAAATTTTTAGAATTATAACAAAATTTATCTAGCATTTTGTAATAATCATTATTATATTTTATAATATGCCTTTCGACCAAAATTGCTTTCACATTCTACATCTCCTCTTCTCCGATTAAGGAGATATGGGAAAAGAGACTGTATTCGGAATTACAGTCTCTTATTAATTACTCCTGATCCTATTGCAACAAAATTAGAAAACCATATGTAATTATTATATTTTACTTATCTACTACAACTGTTTTTCCAACTTAACCTCACTGAATTTAAAATTATCTGGCTTAAAGAAACACTTAATTTCTTCTAAAGTAAACATTTTTTCTAACTCTTCTAACAGATATACCTTTCCTAATTTAATCCCGAAAGGAGCAACTGCTGGATGATTATAAGTCAAATATTTTTCCATAATTATTTACACTCCTTTAATATTAAACAGCAAGAGTTGGATCTGTCACCATGTT
>Ga0209728_1000900_pt1 | contig 20538 bp, 26 predicted proteins | sample RifGroD1_FD_183997 | JGI IMG/M metagenome (GOLD analysis project Ga0209728, IMG submission 183997) | Groundwater microbial communities from Rifle, Colorado, USA - Groundwater D1 (SPAdes) (version 2) | ecosystem: Environmental > Aquatic > Deep subsurface > Groundwater | place: Rifle, Colorado... | reverse complement strand
CACTCTCCATTATCCTCTCTCAGTACGATATCAAGCCCGCCTTGCTCATGAACGGGCACCCTGATCTAGCTCAGAAAATTAAACTGTTCCTGTCGGGCAAAAAACTCGAAGGACTCAGCCCCATAACTCTTAAGGGCTATACATTGGAGCTTCGCGTCTTTGCCGAGCGAGTCCAGAAGGCGGCTGCTGAAATTACCACCGCAGATATCCGCATCTACCTTAGCGAATGCGACCACCTCAAGACCGCGTCACTTGCGAAACGTCTTTCGGTCCTGAAATCCATGTTTGGCTGGCTCACCTCAGAAGAGATCATCCCCCGGGATCCAACCCGAAGAATCAAGCCACCCAAGAAAGAACAAAGATCTCCTAAGGCGCTCACGATCGAGGAACTTGAAATGATCCGCGAGGCTTGCATAACGCCTCGAGAACGCGCACTAGTCGAAGTCCTATACGCTACAGGTGGAAGGCTTTCGGAGATTCAAAAAATGAGTCGTGAAGATATCGACTACCAAGCCATGTCAGTGCTGGTCGTCGGCAAGGGCAATAAGGAGCGACCAGTTTACCTTAGCTTTAAAGCCATGTATCACCTCAAGAAATACTTAGCACAAAGGCTTGACAGAGATCCCGCCCTGTTCGTCTCACAGCGTAAGCCCTATAAGAGGTTGTCAGACAGGGGGATCCAAAGAGAAGTTAAGATCATCGCGGATCGTTCCGAGGTTAAGAAAAACGTACACCCGCATATATTCCGCCACACCTTCGCGACCCTCATGCTCAACAATGGTGCTGATCTAGTAGCTGTGCAAGGCCTACTCGGGCACGTTGACCCAGCTACAACTCAGATCTACGCGACCATGACCGATGAAAAGCGGAAACAATCGCATCACCAATTTTTAGTCCAAGAAGCTCCTGCATCATACTGTGCATAAGAAAAACGCCCCGAAAGGCGTTTACTGAACTACTTCCTCATTCCTTTACAGGAAATCCCTCTATTGTGTCGAATTGGGTCAATAATATTACTATTGCATGGAGGGATTAATAATGGTTGAACTAAACCAAAGCTGTACTTGCAAAAGTGGATTGAAATATCGGGAGTGCTGCTTGCCACTTGAAGAAATGATTGAAAGTATGGCATCATCCGGCATGTGCAGGGAATTCAAAGTTTATGCTGAGCGCTATGCACTAAACATTTTATTAAAAAAGTCCAAGGTTTTTAAGGCATTTTACGATTCCGAGAGGCCAAAGATAATTAACCGAATCGTATGGGCTGTTGATTCATCTTTGTCCGCGAACATGCGAACCGCTTTTTGGCCGAGTGATAACTACAATATAATTATCCTGAAAAAAGTACCAATAGATTTAGTAGACACATTTGACGCCGCACATGAACTAAGACATTTATTATTGGGGCAAGAAGGATTCCCCATGGCTTCAATAACCGATTATGGTTCGAGAAATGGATTTGATACCCGCTTTGCAACTGTTTTATTAAACTCAGTCATGGATCCCTTAGTAAATTCCGGATTATCTGAATATGGTTTTGACTTATGGAGTTATTTTGATAAATGCAGTCAAGTACAGCGTCATTTTAGAGAAACTCATTTTCAGCCACCCTTAAGTGATCGTCACAAATATTTTGAAGTCTCATTTTACATACAGAAAGCACTTGACTATGAATTAGCGAATAAACAATCTCAGAGACCTCACGACGATTTCTTAGAGTGGTTCGGATTGACGTTTCCTGTAATAACTCAAGAAGCAACAATAATACTTAATGAGATACGATTAATTGGTTATGACACACCTGAAAAGGTTAGATTGATTCTTGCCAAGATAATCAAACAATATAACATGAATGATATTATCAATCTTCAGTAATTCTTGAATCTTTCCCGTTATCACTTTCGTTCAATTCTTTTTTTCCGAAACAACCATGGGTAACTGGATCATTTGTCCAATCATCTCCGAAACAGCCATAGGTAATTGAATCATCTATCCAAAGTATCTTCGGCCTAGATTCCATGATACATACCTCCTAAACTATTTTTGTTAACTACTTTAAAATATGCAACTCCCGTCAAGATATTGAGGAAGGGCTTCGATCTTAATCAAAGCCCTTCCTTCTCATTTGTCTTTGGTGGATATCCGTCTGTCGTCTAATGCGTCAACTACGACATTATTTAGATTGGCTCCGTTGCCCTAAGCCCACCAATTACGCATTGTGCCATTCTTATGCCACCGTCTGAATTAGGATGAATTCGTACCCCGCCACCCTCATCAGATACGAATGTGGAGATGTTAATATCATTCCATCCAACCAGGCCAAATAAATCTATAACCTGTACACCCATAGACCGTCCGATAGTTATTATGGAGTTGCCATAGTCTGCTATGGATAAATTAAGGTTATTCAATATGCCTGTCGTGTCCGTCCACCCATCTCTATTAGGGTACTTGCTATAAGGCGGGGTTAATAGAACGAGTTTCTTTGTAGGGAACCTTGTAATTATCTTATTAATTACAGACCTTAATGCCCCATAAAACGTATTGGTAACAGTATCGGATATAACGCCAAGTGGAACATCTTGCAACCAATCGTTTGTCCCTCCTAAAAAAGTTGTTAAATCTGTTGTTGACTGTAAAGTCGCAATACGTTCATCCCTACACATTGCTGTGGTATCTGTTCCACTTGTGTCTGCTACCTTAGTTCCCCCAACCCCTAAATTGTACATAGTCATACCCAATTGACTTATAACGTTCGGTTGCCACGTATTTTGACTCGTTATACTATCACCGAAGGCCGACCAAATTTTATTAAGGTATTTTGTAGGATTACTAATTAGTGCAAAGATATAATTACGGTTCGTTAAATTTGCTAGAGGGGACGAGAATCTAACGTAAGCACTACCAAAAGGTGCTCTAAAAATTCCATTGTTTAATTGTGACGGATATGAAATATCAGACCCACCAATATATACCTCATTGACATCATAAAAGGCTATTGTCCTAACATTAGTACAAAAATACTGACTAGTCGCAACGACAGGGGTAAAATCGGATAGGAAATAACTTCCAGATGCCATCGGACTTCCAGCACTTGTTATAAATCCTGAGGTTGCTTTTGTGGGGTCAAACAAGTTGGCTATTCTTGAATTAATGTATGACGTATTATCTGCCTTATACGACTCAAATTGTGTAGGAGTCACAACTCCTTGCAATGGTGATGTCATCCTACACCACCTGCCATTTCACTTGCACTGTGGCATTTACTGATAATTTTAGATTGTAAGTCGAGCCAGACAGCAAGGATATATCGAACTCATACCATGCATTTGCGGTTAGTGCAGATCCGCTATTTAAAGCTCCCGATACGCCATCAATAACCAGAGATAAAACCCCTGCTGTATTCGTCATTACTTGTAGCACTGATTTCGAATATTTTGTAGATGTGTAATTTTCAGCAAGTATATCTGCATTTGCGAGAGTAACTTTGTTCGTTTGGTTGTTCGCTAAACTCCCAGTTAGTTTCATTGGTAGTGGGTTTGCGTCAGAAACGTCAGCACCCGCCACTTGAATGTCAGTTTTCGTTGGCTGGCGATAAGGGTCCCATGTAGTTCCATTAAACATGAATTCAAGACCCGTATCTGTTTCTTTAGCCAACGCGCTTTTCTTTATTCCGGAAGTCGGTTTTGCATCAGTTGATAGACATAAGTAACGTTCTGTTGATGTTATAAGTTCAAATGCCATATATTTTCCCTCCTTATATCTTGGAAATAAAAATAACGCCCGTTAGGCGCTTAGGCTACGTACGGATCCCTAGTAATTAAAGTGTATTCCTCGGGAGTAATCTTGCCAGCAACCACCTCGGACCTTAAGAATTCTTTGTCGCCAGTGATTGAATAATACTCAGCAGGAGTAATCTTACCAAAGTAGACATATTTTCCGACTTGCGCCTTTGTTGCCCAGCCCTTGCCGTAGTACATTTTAATCCGCTCAAAGTCCGTCATCTATAGCCCTCCCATTAGTAAGCGTAAGTCAATATCGACAAGTTGCTGGCCAAGTAGTTGGTTTTCTTGTTGTAATTCGAGTATTTGGAGGTCCTTTTCGACGAGCTGCTGGCCTAGAAGCTCGGTTTCGGTGGGTTCTGGCGGCGGCGCTGGTGGTCGCTCGGTCGGCGTGATGCCAATTAAATCCCCGCCTTCATTCAGTATAAAATCAAAATATGGAGAACTGTTTTTTATTAGCCCCGATAGCTCCGATGAATCGTTAATAATAAAAACATTCTCTTCGCTAGTCCAATTAGAGTTTGGAAACAGTGAGTTTGTGGAGAATGTTTTATTCTTAAATACAATCATTTTACCGCCCCCTATTTCGCTCTCCAAATTACCCTTAGACTACCAGTTTTGTAAGTTCCCGCAGCGTAGTTATTGAAGGCATAAAATGTTAATATCGAGCCTGATTTTGTTACCTTATATAACGCGACTCCATCACCTATATCCTGTATCCAGTCAATTTTGTTATTACTTAAATTTAGATCCAATGCCGAAAATAAACCATTTTTACCAAAAAGCTCATGAAACACACTGATTCCCATTACGACAACCCGTCTAGCCCAGTTTTGATCCTTTGGTGTTAATGAATAATGAACAGCAAGTATTTCGATATGATTATAATCTGCGCCCAAATCTAGTGCTTGAGTCTGTGACGTTTGCCCATTAAAACTAGTATAAGCTAATGTACTTTCGCCAGATACCCAAGTATTGGAGGCAACAATCCCTTGCTCAATCTTATTCAACTTCGTCGCGCTCACATGTGTTCCTGGCTCAATCACAGTTCCCGGGCTTGGTATAAACGTTTTCGTTCCATCACTATTTACGACTTCAGTATAAGTATTCGGACGCTCGACATTTCGATCTACCCATGTTTCTGGAATATACGCCACTATAACTCAGTCCCTTCTCCGCAGTAAAAATTCCCGCAATTTAGTAGCGCTGCGCTCACGTTTTCTGCCATTTGCTTGAGTAGGACCAAATCTGTCTCAAGTCTATTAGCGTCGACATAATCAAATTTATCTAGGCTAATCCAATTTGTTTTTAACTCAATCCATCCAGCAGGGTCTCCTGTAAACGTATCTCTTAGCACTCTGATATTCGCCTCAAGTTTGTTTAAATCACCACTAAACGGGATGTCGGTATTTGCCCAATCTATTTTTATACCAGTTATCCCTGGACGCTCATCGAAAGTAGCGATATAGTCCGCGAGATAATTCGTGTTGTTCTCTACCCTGTTAATATCACCGTGATTATAATAATCTAATTTGTCCCAATCAGTTTTAGGTGTGTCCCATGCCATTAGGCACCACCACCTTTGCCGTTTGTTTTACCGGATAGGTACCCAGCATACTCAAACTCTTGCTTGGTGATTCTAACTGTCTTGTTCTCCCCGAACTCATCTTCAACCGTGACGATATTCCCGACTTCGAGAGCTGGATTCATTCGCCAGTTGATCTCATATAGGAACCGCTTTTTGTACTCAGTAAGGATCCATGTTGCGACCGTGTTGGCCAGCGTTGAATTCGTGATCAGAGTATTTTTTATTGAGACAGATAAGGTCTGTTCCCCTACTGGTTTCTGAGGATCGACATAAGTATAAATAGTGCTCCCTGAGTCGATGTAAATCGTATTTACCAAGGTATCAAGTTTAATCTCTGGAGGATTATAGACATTATCAAAGTCAATTGTTTCCTCGAGTGCCACGCTTGATAATTGCTCGATTATGACCTTTCCGTTCACTCGGTCTGAGTAGATAACCGCCGTTCCTGCGATTACTACAAACTGTAATGATTCCCGGTATTTCATCTTTGCGATGGACCCAGTGACAACGATGCTTTGCAGGGCAATATCAATGCTGTAATCGGTTATTCCTGCGGCAGTTAGTATCTCCTCGGCGATGTAATAAAGCGTTTTACTGGTGTACGTATTACCGGCGAAGTCATCCTGGGCAAGAACGTCCATGATATCTCTGGCCGTAAAACTAGCCGTCAGAGTGCCCTCATTCGACTTCCATTCATTCAGGTAATAGACGCCCATCTTGACGTACTCAGTCAACCCATTGGCCTTCTCTACGCCCATATATGGCATTACTTTCTGCCTTCTTTGCAAGAAAGGATAAATCCCGTTAGGATTCAAGATATTGAAGGCCTTATCCTGATTATCCACTGTGAATTTCAGCTCATTACTCGTTACCGTGTTACTGATCGGATCAAGTTCCTCCAGGACGTTGAGATTGATTAATTCATTCCCGGTATACTCAGTAATGATCCCGAAATCAACCTCCGTGATCCTTGCTCTCCGATACCCAGTTCCCCATTTCGTTATCGTAATGACGACCTTGCGAAAATTGCTAAGGTTTTGCTCGAGAATGTACTTAGTTAACGTGTTGCCTGCCACTGTCTCAGAGTGGATTAACGCATTTGAGCTATCGTACACATCGATAGTAAACTCTTCCGCGTATTCATTCGTCATAGGATCAAAGGTTATGGTAATACCGATACTGCTATGGTCCTTAGTGAAATTAACAGTCACAGACTGAGGAAATTCATCCATTGGCAAGTCATCAAAGAACGAGACAAAGCTTCCAAAGGATAAAAACGATAAGGGCTCTACGTAGTTTCCGAATCGGCCATCTGGGCCGCATAGGGCATCACTCCACCATCCGACTTCAAAACCTGTTTCCTCTGGTTTGGGTGGCAGAGAAAATGATCCATCGAGCTTCCAGTAGTTATGTTCAAGGGTCGCTAACTTACCAGACATTTCGCGAACTTGATTAAATATCTGAGATTTTTTACTAAAAGATGATTCAGATGTAACTGAGGCTGTCGCGTCAGTATGCGAGTCAACGTCCAGGATATCAAAGATAACCTTGGCTGCTGTTTTGCGAGAAGGCGAGTAAATTGCGTCTTTGAATTGCTGTGTAACTGGTATCAATTTGCTCGCCTCCCTACTGCTCAATAAGATTGAACTTAATATCTTTCCAACGCATTACACCGTTTTTGTAATCAATGGCCCCCGCTGATCGATCCCCAGAATAGAATTCTCCGGTTTTGAGAGTTCCGTCTTGGGGGTCTGGATACTGAACAGTGAAGAATACGCCAGAGACGGCTTGAAGCAGTACTGAAAGATCGCTTTGGGATAGATAAGACCAACTCATTTCCAGTTTTCGCTTTGTGGCAATGCGTTCAATGATCATTGTCCCGTTAGCGTTGCGTTCTGCTTTGCTTAGGTCCTGAATGCCGACCTGGTAGGTAGAGGGTGTAGGAATTGTTACTCCGTTAATTTTTATCAATCTCTGCACCCCCTAAGATACGGCGATTTTGCCGATTCGTGCTTTTTCATTATCAATTAATGGTATTATCGCTCGTGCAAACTGAGATCCATCAAGGTTAAACACAGCTTGAACCTGTGACTGGTTACCTTGTTGCGGTTGTGAAAACTGCAAAGCACTTAATACTACTGTGCCAATTGCTCCTGCAAGCGTGTCAACAAACGAAGTATTTTCAAGCGGAACGACTGCTTCTTCTTTATTTCCCTCGCCCATCATAGCAAGTGTTGGGGAGTCTATTATCCCGCCTCTTGCGAGCTTTGGTATGTGTTTTATCTGTGGAAAACCAATACTCGCTCCATCTGAGAGCTTCTTTCCCATAACGACGACTGCGGGTATTTCAATCTTAATAGCATTAATGCCGTCGATAAACGAATTAATTGTGTCGATAACAAAGTTAACGGATTTCTTAATGCTTTTCCCGATCTCATCCCAAATAGTGCCTGTTTTGATCTTTAGGTCTTCCCAGATATTAATTACATTATCCTTAATATCTTCCCAGCTGATCCCGGTCTTGATGCCCTCCCATTTCTCGCTGAGAGTTGTTTTAAGGTCGTCCCACTTAGGACCTGTTTCATTCCCCAGGGACTCCCAATGACTAAGTACCGTATTCTTAACGCCATCCCATCCGATTCCTATTTTAATCTTCTCCCATTTATCGCTCATGGTTGCCTTAAGTTCGTCCCATTTGGTTGCCGTGTTAGTCTTTAGTGTTTCCCAATGCTTCGAAACCGTGTTTTTGACATCGTCCCATTTAATAGACTTTATCAATTCCCATTTTTCAGAGATGGATGTTTTAATTTCGCCCCATTTAGTTGCCGTATTAACTTTGAGTTCTCCCCATTTTTCAGATACCTTGTCCCTGATATACATAGCGAAATCCATTGCTTCCAACTTTGTTGGATCGCCGTATGTCTTAACATCTTCCTTGAGCGATGCCCATTTTTGGCCAAAATCCTTTTTGAATTCTTGCATTTTTTTTGCAATCTCGGGGAAAACCGGATACATTATTCCAGTTACAATGTCAAAAGTTCCCGATACCGCTTGTTCCGCACCCTTCAAGGATGTCTCAAAATTTCCGCTAAGTGCCCCAGCCACGATATTTACCGCCCCAGCTACTACCCTGAGTGCGCCCGAAAGAGCATATATGCCCCCGGTACCTAAGTTTTGGATATCTTCTTTTAGAAATTTAAAAGCCTGTTGGATTATTGGATTTTCACTTATGCTTCTACCTAAATTACCTAGAGATTCCCCAAGATCACTAAGTGAACCAGATAGGGGTTTTAATACTTTTAACGCTTTCTTAGCCCTTTCAGCTGCATCAAGGATACCCTTCGGTATTATGCTGCTCTTACCGTCATCCTGTTTAGATGGGGTTGGAGTCGTTGAGCTTGCATCCATCGCGTCCGCTGCGTCTTCTGCCGTTGACGCCATATCCTCCTGTAGTTGGTGGATCTCATCAAATCCTGCAACGCCTTTCTTGGCGGCTGCTCCAGCTTTCTTGGCGGCATTACCAAGCTTTGTTTGCGCTTCTGCGGCATCAGCTGCGGATTGAGATGTTTGAGTTTGGGCAGTATTTGTGCCAAACAAAGCCCCCATAAACTGAGCAAATGTATTTGTGACACGCACCAGGCTCTTTGCAAAGCTAGTTAAGACCGGCAGCACAATTGTCACTATCGGCATAAATGCATTTCCAAGGTTAATACGAGCAAGGTCCAATTGCATCCGTAGTAAGCGTAATTGATTCGAGGGACTGGTGATCGTGCGGGCTAAATCGCCATTCGCATTTTTAGTTTGCGCCATGATCGCGATATACCGAGCCATTACTTTCTGTTGCTCGGTAAGCTCTGCTCCAACGTTCGCAATGCCTTCAGCGTAGGCGTACTGCTTAATGACGTTATCCAGCACCAAGATACCGATCCGCTTCAGCGGCTCCGTCTCTCCCGTTATACCGGATTGCAGCTTTATGAACATCTCTTCGACGGGCATATTGTAAAATGATGACATGTCGTAAGCGAGCTTCGTTAAGTCGGTTGAGAGTTTATACGCGGCGCTCCTTGCTAGTCCCATGGATGTCGTCATGTTATAAAACACGCCAACATTTCGGCGGACTTCGTAGGCGTTTAGTCCGAGTGATGCCTGTAAATCCTCACTCCAAGCACGAGCAGCGTTAGCCATGCTCCCCATGGAAACCGTAAACAAACTCTCAGACTCTACAACATCCATAGCCGCTTTTATAGCATTTTTGCTCACTAGGGCAAATGAAGCGACTGCAGCCGCACCGAGGGCAATAAATCCAAGTCTGCCCATCGTAAGGGAGGTTGCTATCGACTGCATACTCAATTGAGTGTTACTAGTTGCCGTACGCATGACGGCCTGAAATCCGCCCATTGAGCGCTGTGCCTGAGCCATGTTGTTTTGATAGCCGTGAATATCAGCCCCGACCCTTACGAGGATATTTCTGACGACAGCGATAGTGATCACCCCCCTACAAATCGTTTTACTGCCTCTAGCATTGCTTCGTCGGACATTTCCTCGTTTTGTGGATTATCGATGCTATCAAGTACTTTTTGTAAATCAGCACTAGAAAGTTTTTCGTGTTTCGCAAAATAGGCAGAATAAAAAGCGGTAACAATACCGCTTTTCTTCTCATTCTTTTTGTTTTCGATATAGAACTCAATAATTAAGTTAAGTTCTGCCGGAGTTAGCTCCCAAAACTGATCGGGCATTAATCCGCATTGGACGGCGTTTCTTAGGGCTGAATCCCAGTCCCATTCTCCGCGTTCTGCTCCGCCGTCCCTTGAACGTTTTTTGTTCCGAAGGCCTCCTGCATAGCTTCACTCATAGCGGCCAATGCTGTTGGGATATCTGAGTATTCGTCAATCAGTTCGGCAACTTTTTCGGAAGTAAGTTCGGAATCTTCATGCACCATTCCTGCCCATAAGATGTCAGCAACCTCAGAGTAAGTCATTTCATTTTCGAAATCGATCTTCGAGAATGGCTTACCTAGTTTCTTCTCAATCCTTGTTAGTGCAACCATCCCATAGCGAATGTTTCGTGTTTTATCTAAAACCAAAGGTATAAATTTCTTAGCCATTATGAAAACTCCCATCTAAAAGTTGATATTTTCCATCCTCTTCCGGCTCTACTTCGTCCGGCTGACTTAATAATTCCTCAATGTTTTCAAGACGTTTGTTAGTCTTTTTGATTTCTTTAAGTATTTGTTTTAGTAATTCTTCCATAAAGTTAAGGGCCACCATTAGGTAGCCCTATCCTCCAATCAATTCTAGCTTGTTTTCATAGCCATGATGTTGTATACAATAGGTCCTTTTCCTGCTTCGTAAGCAATCAACGTCAAGAGCTTACCTGTGTTGAGAGTCAAGGCAATTGCAGCTGAAGCTGCTCCGGAAACAATATCTTGGACATAGACTCCATCAGCAAACAGCTTAATCGTATGCGATGCCGCTGTGGGCGTGATTGTGATACTTGAGGCGCTCACTCCGCTGAATGTGTACGCGCGAAGAGCTGCGTTGAATGCCGGTAAAAGTGTTCCGCCTGTGCCAGTTAAGACTAACGCTGTCAGGCCTCCGGAAGCAGTAAATGCCAGCACAGGTTTTCCTAAAACTTTAATCGTTGCACTAAATCCAAGAGGATCGTCGGTATTGGCCTCTCCTGGGCCCGCTAGTTTCGTTACGATACCAGTAAAGGTAAACGTACCGCCAAGGTTCGTGGGAAAGTTGATGATGTAAGTGTCTGTCGTCCCGCTTTCATGGGCTGTATCGATATTTGTCTGCCCGGTATATGATGTGTCATAAAAACCGGTCAACTCGACTTCTCCGCCCTCTTTAAATCCCTGAATATAATCACGATATCCAGACGCTGAGTCTAACGTTGTGACTTCGATTGTATCAGCGCTTTTCTCAGGTGGTTTAATATTAGTTAATCCACCAACTAGCACACCATTGATACTAATGGTTGTTCCTATTGCTCTCTTAGCCATGCTTTCAACTCCTATTCGTTGTAATTTATGTTAATCTCAATAATACCTTTGAACAGTTCCAGGGAGTCCTCATAAGCCTCAAAGTCAGTAATAATTTCTACTTGCTGGATGTATGGGCCCGTTCCACCTATGTTACGCAAATCGTAGGTTTTGATATTTGCAATTACAAGCTTTTTTAAAGCCTTGAGATCCCCATAAGCCGAGTGGTATAAGTCGAGTTGATATTGCGACTCGACAAGGCCATCGTGACCAGAGAGGGTTTTTGTTCTGTCGTTGCTGGTCAGGATATACGTTAGATATGGTGCAGCGGTGCCTTGTGTAGCCATGATTGGAAATACTTTGCCCGTTAGTCCTGCGATTGCGGATAGTTCTGTCGTTAGGCCTTGTTCTAAATCCACAATATCACCTCGATCACCTCAATTTGTCCAGTTCCTCGGCCATAATCTCCAACATCATAGTGTGTACTCTCGCAGTGTTTCTATCCGCGGCATTTCGCAGGTAGCTGTATCCCGGATGGTATTTACCGTACTGATCAGTCCAGCCGTATTCTTGCGATGCTGGATAAAACGAGCGTTTCCCTGCTGCGCTTATCTTTACGAACTCTTCTCCGCCGCCGGCACTCCCGAATACGCCGATTTGATAGACTCGCTTGCCTTTTCCTCCGCGCCGTTCAGCCTTTAGTTTGATACCTTTTTTTAGTGCGCCTGAATCTACTGGCGCATTGGCTCTCGCGGCTAACAGGACTATTTTCGCAGAGTTTTTTACTGCTTTCGTTAGCACTTTAGCCGGAGCCCTGCCAACTTGTTCGAATAATCGTTGTACCTCAGCGACTCCGATGACTGAGTTGTTAGCCATTACGGTATCAACTCCCTGCACATCAGGTGTAGCTCCCTGTTAGCTTCCTTGACATCTTTCGGCGACTCCTTAATATCAAAGTATCGATTGCCGAACTTAATCCTCATTTCCGACTTAATTCCCACTCGGTACCGCATTTTTACCAGATGCGTGAGCTCGGAGTTGACTTGTTGGGCTGCAAAAAACTCACGACCAGAGCCAGGTTCGACTGATGCCCTTATCCCGCTCAAAAAGGTTACCCACTCCTGAGCTGGCGCACCGTAACTATCTTGGGAATTGAGCGCTATTTGAATGTCGATCGTGTGTTTCAACTGTCCTGCTTGCAACTCAATTCCCCCTTAAATCGGTACTATGCGGTCCTGCCACAACAACGCTGACACGGCAAAGGCGATCTCTCCCGGAGCTTGGCCAGTCTCGGCGAGTGGTGTTCTATTCTCATACCAATGACTAACAAGCATCCTCATAGCCTGAATCACTTTGGTCGGCACATCTGCTGCGGCGTCACCGTAACCACAGGTAAACTCGATCACCACTGCATCCAAGGGGAATGGCGTGAATGATGGCCATGTTTTCCCATAGGCTGTGGTTAGGCGACCGAGAATCCCTCTCGTGCTGTAAACGTAATCCGTTGTTTCAGTTAATTCCGTCGTTACGCCGCCAGAATCCTTGTAGCTCACTGTATCAATCGTTTGCAATCGGCCTTTTGGTAACTCAATTTCTCTGCAAGGCCAATAGTCCCAACTAACCTCCCACGTCTGGGTGATGTAAGCGCGATTCTGAAACCCTTCACAATATTCACGGGCAGCTGTGATTATTGCAGCAAGATAAGTATCTTCCGACGTGTCGCCGACTTGTTTTTGAACTTCCACGGAGTAGTCGGCCTGAGCGTTTGCGACGACTGCCACGACTAGGATATAGCGTTTACCGCCTGTGTATTGGAGTGAGTAGACTGCGTTATCGTTGGCAGGAGTGACCTGATTATAACTAACATCATCTGTCCATGTTACTTCGTCGTTCGAGTGCTGGATTTTTGCGTTTAAAGTACCCGTTGCTAAGATTGTCCCAACGTTCAAAGATACTGTGGCGGAATAACCAAGTACCTCAACGGATGACCCTGTAACGGTACCCGGGGCTCGTGCTCCAGGAGTAATGGTTTGTGATGTTTCTACGCCGTTGCTTCCGTCTGCTACGCTGAGTCGGAGGAAGTCCTTTATTTCGGTAAGTGAAATCGGTTCAATTACTGGAGGAGTTTTCAGGGTTAAGTTCATGCCGTCACTTCCTTTTGCCTATGCAAAAAGGGAGCAAGCGCTCCCTTAGTTTTTAGGTAATCACTGCACCCGGCACAAGGGGCTCATATTCAACGAATAAAGTCGCTGCACCCGTAGCAGGAGCGCCGGCACTGAATATAGTCTGAATAACGCCGGGCCCCAGAATGATTGGCATGTTCTCATTCGCCAGAACACTGATACCGACGTCCGTTGCTTTTACGAGCGCTGTAGCCTTGACCCCATCAACGATAAATAGTTGTTGTGCTCCTGCGCTTGCTGTGTCGGTAGCGGCGCATAGATCCTTCGCGGTACTGCCGGTTGGGGTGAATGAGAATTTCAGCGTATTTGCGCCTGCGGGAATCGCAGTTGTAACTAACATTCCAAGATGCTTAATGGCGACAATTCCAGTGACGGTAAATTTTGTAGCTGTACCAGTTAAACTAGCTGCCGCCTGCCCTAAGCTTACGCAACGCCCCATTTTTTCCCTAATATCTTCCAGTCTTTCGAGCATGGAACCATCATCATCGGCTGTAACTTCAGACGAGTCAAACAGGTTATTAGAGTTATTTACTCCCAAGGGATTCCCTAAGTTATCCTGAAAGCCTAATGGCATGGGTCATACCTCCTTTTAATAGTTAATATTAAAGGACCACTTCAGCAAGTGGTCCTCGCGACTAAACTGATCACGCGATCGCTGTACTAGATTCCGCGCCCCCATAGCGAGCACCGGATAAAATCGCCACAGCGCTTGCAATCGTTGCACCGCCACAAGCAGACCATTTCAAGATAAGGTTCGGGAACCCATCAGATAATTGGGCAGCATCAATCTCGATTACATAGGTGATATTGTCATTGGCGGAAACGTCGATCCCGCTGGCAGCGGCTGCGGCTGTTCTTGCGCCGAGAGTATCACCGGCTGCAGTTATTTCGGCGTAGTAGGAAAAGTCAATGGCTGTGTCATTCGAAGGGGTGAAGTTATCGCATTCTTCGATGGTGACGTTGCCTGCGTCAGCATTTGTGGAACCAGCTTGCACAATGATAGTTGCATGCGAGTAGTTCTTCATACTAAAAACATCGCTGGAAACCCCAGCGACTACATCCTGTGGTGGTAAAATATTTACTACGTGCATCATTTCGGCTATTACGCATCCTCTTGGCATTTGCTTTACCTCCTAAAATTTTATTTTTGAATAAGGTTAAAGTAGGGCCATCGAGACCCTACTCATTATTAACCGCGTGTAGCTAATGTTACAAACGGACTTAAGGTATTTGCCCCGTTTTTAGGCGTCATGGCTTTATTCCAAATCGGCTGCCCATTTACAGCATAAGTGAATCGGAAGGTGTTTTCTCCGTAAATGAATCGAACGTGAATAGAACTGGCCGATTCCACCGCTCCTTTGTCGATCAATAGATACTGACTCAGGTCGACTAAGGAAATATCTCCAGCGGTACCCAAAGTTGAAGCTTGTTCAACAGGGATGACAGGGCGTCCAAATAGTGTCCCATATGGCAGACCGGCAGCCCCGTTAGGCGGCATGTAAACAGGCACCCCGCCAGTCCCCACGGATAAAGACATAGTATAGAGTTGTGGTTCGATATCTTGGTTAATTGCCCAGAACGCGTTGCGACGACTGCGAGCCCACATTCTCGACCACATTTTTACGATGTTTTCATACATAATGGTTTTTGCAGCTTGGCCAACTTCTTTATCGACGGCAACAAGGGCTGCGCTGTTCATGTATCCAAGGCACTCCCCTGCGCCACTACCAATGACAATTTCATCGTCAAGCTTGAAGGCAAATTCCTCGGCAAACCCCTGTTTAATAACTGATTCAAGCGCTGTTGCATCGCGCAAGAGGCGGTCAGTCGCGTAACAAAGCCCGACCATATCCTCCAGACCGAGTTCCATCTTCCGAAATTTAGGCTTGCTTGCAGTGGCCGCATCAGCCTCATTGCGTCGATATACGACGATACCACCCCAGCGATTACCATTAGCCCTGCTGGTTTCGTCAACAGCGTTGATCTGCAGACCATCGAACCCTTCGCCGATGGGGATTTTCCGACAGAATGGGGCCAAAGCTGCGGTATCGTGAGTGAGTTGCAACAAATCCTGCTCCATTTGGGTCCCAACAAGGAATCCGCCGTCGGAAGGGACGCTTGAAGATAATCCGGAAGCCGCGTTGTAGATAAGTCGGACGTCAGCTGTTGCCCCGGGTTGGCCGGCAGCATAAACCGAGTGCAGGAATTCGCCCATACTGTTCCAAGGCTTTCCGGCAGCAAGATCGTTACCAACTGAGACTTGACCAGGGCGCAATATCGGGTTCGCTGAAGCGCTTAATTCAGCAGCACGAGCCAAAGAAGCTTCAACCGCTTTGATAGTCGAATTTAATCCTTCAATTTGACCTTGAAGTGAATTAAAAAGGGTTTGCTCCTCGTTAGTCATGCCTCGGAATTCTCCTGCGGCCTTAGATGTGATCACATCTTGTTGATCACACAGTTCAGATCTTTTTTGCTTGAGTGCTTGTAAATCCATTAAATATTACCCCCTATTTCTATTCGTTTTAGTCATTGCTTGGAGTATACCAATCGGCACTTGCCGGGGAGGATCGAGGTTTGTGGCGAGAGGTTGATCTGGCTGGTCAGGTGGGTCAAGGTTCACAGGATTACCCTTTATGAGGTTCCTTACCTTGTCGATCACTTCTTTGGGTAGCACGAAGCTATTACTGATACTCGCGGTTAGCTGCATACCCTCATCGAACATGATCTCGTCTACAAACTTATATTCAAGAGCTTGCTGGGCGTTAAACCATGTCTCCTCATCCATTAAGGCAAGTAACTCTTCTTGCTTCATGCCAGTTTTAAGCATATAGGCGTTTGCTATTGAAATATTGAAGTTCTTAAGCACCTTCGCTTCATGCTCCATGTCACGATAGTCACCCCTAGCCCGCGACGATACATTATGAGCCATAATTTGAGCTGTAGGTGCTATCAAGAGTTTATTTACTCCCATTGCTGCGACTCCAGCTGCACTTGCGGCAATGCCAACAATCCTGCCCGTTGTGTTGCCAGCATAACTTTTTAAAGCTGTGTATATTTCAGATCCAGCGAACACATCCCCACCTGGCGAGTTAATATCAACCTCCAAATCCTCGCCTTTTGCCTCCTCGATTTTTGCATCAATATCACTGGGGCACACAGATTCTATACCGAACCAGTCATAGATCCACTTAATATCATTCGACACTATGACGCCTTTGATTTTTATCTTCACTTTCCATCACCTCCCGCTGTTCCACTCTGCCTAGGTTGTTGCTTGGCGGCCGTATCCGTGGAAATCATGTTGCCATTCACCAAATAAGCCTCTCCAGCTGTCCCGCCAATTGGGTTTTCGTCATCCAATTCGCGCCATTCGTCGGCATTAATTACGCCGTTTTGGCGTTTATTGTTGAGGTATGCCCCCCTGGCTGCAGCATCGCCACGGAGCAAGGCTTCAACGTTGAACTTCACATAATACCCCTCTGCTCGTTCTGCTGGGGTAAACAGCTTCCAGTTCATGTTCTGCTCAAATCTTGTAATCACCGGCAGCATTGAGTACTGGACATACTCGATACCCTGATGCTCAATGTTATTGTTAGTTGAACGATCAAGGTTGGCGACCATATGAGGCGGCACCCGCATAAGCCCACACATCTGAGTATCGGTGAGCTTGAGTATTTCGATGGTCTGGGCATCGTCTAAGGGCATTGGGATTCGATTGAATTTAAGGCCACTGTGAAGAACGATAGGTAGCCATGAATTAGCCAATCCAGACCCGCGCTCAATAAATTTATTTCGCAGATCGTCAACTAACTCTTGTGTCATCGATTGCTCTGTTTCCAAGACTGCGCCAACGTTCATTCCTTGGCCATAGAACCGCTCAATGAACTCACTAACAGAAAGGCCGAGTCCTATATACTCCTTTACGAGAGATATAGTTGAATAGCCCTTGATGCCGTCGTAGCCAAGTCCAGGAACGTGTAGCATTCGTTCCGGAGGGAGCACATCGAGTGGTTGACCCCGATCGTAAATGTGATATTCAATCTTGCCTGTTATTTTGTTTCGTCTGACATCGACTTGATCCCATGGCCACGGATAGAGTTCTGTGACCTTACCCCTGTTGTTGGTCGAAATAATGGAGTAACAATTTCCCGACGCGTCCAGGTGTGCATTCATTGTTTCCCGCCAGGTTAAGCTTGTCATTTCGCTATTCGGGGCAGTATGGATTAGGTCGTGGACTGGGTGCCCATGCGCCTCGTCTCGCCCCTTACCTGATTTCCTACGCCTGTATACGCTGAGTGGCAGCATTGCGAGACTTTCCGACCGGACCCGGACGCAGGAATAGAACGTAATGTAGCGTAACGCGGTATGCTCATTTACTGTGACTCCGCTTTTTGTTGGCATCCCACCAAACCACATACGCATATCCTTGTCCAAGTCGGCAACGGAATAGTTTTTAAAGAGTAAATTCTTTATGATCCCCACTCAATCACCGCCCTTTTCCCGGGAGAACAAGCCAAAATCCTCCGAAAATCCACATTAATGGCGGATAAACCATCCAGAACCCGCGCATGATCATTAAAAAACCCGCCAATAATGCAAGTTCCTGGAGGACTTTTGAGCTAGTTTGAAGACTGGGCAAGCGGATCGTGGGTAGTTTGATCGGTATTTTCAAATTAAATTACCTCCTTGTCGTTAGAGAAAGAATACACCCGGCTTCTTAGTAGTATCAACTACCACCATAGCTCTCCTCATGGCCGTAATAATCGCCGCAAGTAAGTCGATTCTCTGCGTATCATCCTTATGCTTCTTCGATAGCATGATTAGACCGCCACCTTTATCAACCTCCATGGCATTACTTGCGCACCAGGTTAACAACGGGCTGCCATCGTGTATTAATTTTCCTTTTATTATCAATTCCCTAAAGAACTTTGTTGGCTCGGATAGCGTTAATGGTCCTTGGCGTATGTCTACCACTTGATCATCTGAGTAATTGCTCTTCTTGAGATCATTCCCGAATTGATAAGCCGTTGCAGGATCAAGGTCCCACTCTTTTATTTTCCATCCTTGCTCGGATACCATCTTTTCGGAGTATTCAATGATTCCGTCGGTGTCGATTACGCCGCCATCTTGGACCGTACACCATCCATCTTTTTGCAGGAACTCATAGTCCATATGGTCATTTTCCATGTGCCACTGGACCTTTTCTTGCGGAAGCCATCCGTGGGCCGTTACAGCATAGAACCCGTCATCGAGGGGAAAGATATAGCCATTCCCAGTTAAGTCAATGCGCTTAGATAAGTCAACTCCAGAGTAACATTCCTTGCCTTTTACCATTTCAAGGAATTCACCCCTTGGGATAGCTAAGGATTTAAACTTATCCATCAGACCGTCAAGGAACTTCTTCTCACTGTCCATTTGCCAAATGTTACAGCGTTTTGTTAGATATTCGCGTATTTTTGCATAGTCGCCAGATCCATAGGCCTTATCATGTTCGTCTTGGATCTGCTCCAGCAAGTATTGAGCGTATTCGTTTTCCACTTGGAGTATGGGGTTAGATTTCTTAATGGCAACAACTAGGTCGTGGGGACTATCGTCCTTGTCTGGTTGTCGAATAATTACGAAATAGTGTTCGTCTGTTATTTCACCCTTGAGTATTTTTACGCAAATGTCATACTCTTTTTTACAGGGGTTATTCTCGGCGTCCTTACCAGCAGTTGTAATGATGCACATGAGGTTCTGTGCGCGTTTCCCAAATCCTGAATAGGCAACATCGTGAATTTCTGATGTGGGATGCGCATGGTACTCATCGATCACGACGATGCAGGGAGAGAGTCCGTCTTTGTTTTTCGTATCCTTAGACAACGGCCTGATGTAACCGCCGCGTTGCTTGTGCTCGATGTATGTTTTCTTTATGTTTAACCTTTTCCTGATATCCGGACTAGCCAATCCCATTGATTTGGCATCGTTCCATACGATCTTCGCTTGTTCTTTATCCACAGCAGCGCACTCAACCTGTGGATTATTTTCATATATTTTCAGGTTTGGATTACCAGGTGGATAATAACAGTCGCCACATAGTCCAAAATTTGCAAGGCCTGACATTTCTGCCGATTTAGCATTTCCGCGACCAACTTGCTTATAGGATTTCTTGAACCTTCTTCTGCCTGTCTTCATGTGTACCCAGCCAAAGAGGCAACCAAAATCAAAATACTGGTGAGGTACAAGTGTCATTAACTGACCACTGTACACACCTTTTACATGACGGCAACAGCGCTCAAACCACTGAAATATTCTATCGGCTCTTGTTTCGTCGAAGACATAGGGAAAGGATTCCGTTTTCTGTCGGAGCAAGTCGTTAAGGTGTCTCTGACAAGATAGCTTTTCATATTCTCCAGATATCCTGATTCCCATGACTATCTCAACAGCGTATCTGTGTGTGGGGTGTAGTTGTTCTATTTCATCAGTCGAATAAGTCTGCATTGGGGTCTACCTCTACGTCTGCCTTCTTTTTGGCTAGTCTTGCGCGAGAATTTGCATTGAGTCCAAGCTTGTCCGCGTATTGCATAACAACTCTCGCGTAGCTTTGTGCCGCCTTGACGTAGGGACTTACCGATTCCGTGCCCTGCGCATTCTCTGTTACATATCCGTTTTCCCTTACCTTCAGCGTAGCTTCCCGATAGTTAACAACTGCGTCACAATATATTGCAAGCGCATCGGCATCGACATTATCCAAGACATCGAATTCCTTCATGTCCTTCAAGGTCTTTTTCCAAATAGCTTGTGATTGCTCGTCGAGCCATGTTGGCATCTTTAGTCTTACTGGAGATTTTCTTTTTATGGACTGAGCAGCTTCTGTCCGTTTTTCAACTTGCTCTTTTGTCCAGTGCTTTCCTTCTCCCTTATGGCCGACTTGCATTTTATCAAATGAGACAATTTGCGACATACCCCTGCTCACCTCCATATTTAAAACGTTTTTGGGGACATTTGTTTACGAGCGTA
>Ga0209728_1000898_pt1 | contig 20567 bp, 15 predicted proteins | sample RifGroD1_FD_183997 | JGI IMG/M metagenome (GOLD analysis project Ga0209728, IMG submission 183997) | Groundwater microbial communities from Rifle, Colorado, USA - Groundwater D1 (SPAdes) (version 2) | ecosystem: Environmental > Aquatic > Deep subsurface > Groundwater | place: Rifle, Colorado... | reverse complement strand
CTTCTGGGTTATTTTCAATTAATGAATAAGTACTCTTGTTCATATTATATTTCCTTTTATTTAATTTGGTAAATCGTGACAAAACATCGAATTTATGCTGATATTGAAGATTGAAAAGTGTTGATTTTATTGGGTTTGTGGGATTATGGATTTTTGATTTTTATGATAATTTGTGATATTTTACAAAATCAACACTTTTAATTATTTTTGTTTATTTTTTTGTTTGTTTTCTATTTATATTATAAATTATAGTATATAGTTTGTCAATATATTTATATTTTTATTTTGCTGTAATTCTTTAATATATCTTTTAAATGAGTTTGTTTTGTAGAGACACTGGTTTGTTTTGTTGCATATCTTAATGCTTTATTCTCTGCACATAACACACAATATTCTTTTGCTCTAGTTAACATTGTATATACCATTTCTTTTGTCAATAGTTTATAGTGAGAATAATCTAAGGTTGCTATTACATATTTTATACCTGATCCTTGAGCCTTATGACAAGTCATTGCGTAGCCAAGAGTAATTTTAGATAAATGAGATTTAGGGATATATACAATACCTTTGTTATTGAAATTTACAAGTAATGTTTTTCTATATATATCAAAATCTACTACTATACCTAAATCACCGTTAAAAATAGGTATTTCGTTTCCATATTCATCTAATGTTTTATAATTATTTTTATTATTTAATACCTTATCTCCAATATAAATTTTGAAAGGATATTTTGAATTTTCTCCAATTGATATATATTGATTAGTATTTGTATCAATAATAATTTCTTGTAACAGGTTATTTAAATAATATGCACTTGCCTTTCCTCTTTCTTTCATAGGAACAATAACTTGAATATCAAAAATATTTTCGGTTCTAGGTAATAATTCTTTAAAATGTTTAATTACTCTTTCATGAGTAGTATTTTTATTTGTATAAATATCTAACTTTAAATCTTGTAATTCTCCTCGTATTTCTATACCAGTAAAATCTTTATCAATTATTTGTTTTTTATTTTTAATTTTTATACTTTCTGTGATAATAGCAGATTTTTCTGCTTGTCTATGTATTTTTGTTAATTCTACTACTTTGATATAACCACTTTCAATCATATCAAACATAATATTTCCTATTCCAATTGCTTCAAGTTGATGCTTATCTCCCAACATAACTAATTTTGAACCTGTTTTTATTGCTTGAATTAATTTATAATCAATATCTGCTCCAACCATAGATATCTCATCTAAAATGCATATATCAATAGGTAATTTATTATCTTTATTATATACAAATCCTTTTTCTGGTGTATATCCCAATAATCTATGCATTGTATATCCATCTTCACCCGTTATTTCACTTAAATTACATGATGCTCTACCTGATAGAGCAGTTTGTGCAAAAGAATAGTCTTGTTTAAATATTTCTAACATACCTGAAACTGTACTGCTTTTTCCACAATTTCCTGTTACAAATATTTTATTATTCCTTCTTAATACTAACATTCCTGAAGGAACAGTAAAGCAATATTCATATCCATCTAATGTTTTATATTTTACTATTGGTGTTTTTGTGTGATTTTTTCTTTTATCGGTACATAAGCCTATTAAATTTCTTTTTGTAAAACTTACTCTATAATCAATTGATTTTCTAACATATATTTTTCCAGAAGTTTTATATTTTTGATTTGTTCTATTTTGAATTTGAATAGTAGATTTATAACCGCATACTGAGCCAACAAATTGAATAAAATCTGCATCTGATTTAATAGAAGTAAACCATTCATCTTTTTCTTTAAATCTTCCATCCCAATAAAATATTTCATCATAAATTATTTTGAATTGTTCATATGTACAATTATACCATTTATTAGTATATGATTTTTCATTATCTAAATATGTAAATTTATATACATTATAACCTTCAGCACCATTTACTAATTCATAATTTATATTATTTTTTTGTAATAAAAATTCTATTCTTTCTTTTTTTCTTTGTTTTTTTATATTTATAAAACATACATGCGGTTGTGATTTATTTTTAAAACTTCCATCTGCTTTAATTGCAACTTTTAATCTTATTTCCCATTCATTGTAAGGTAATCCTTCTCCTTTGTAATTAAAAGTGGTAATAAATTTTCCTTTAAAACTAGTTTTTTCATGATTTTCTCTAACTTCTTTAAATGTTTTATGATACAAATTATTTTTTGAGGTTATATAATATACATTATGTTTATCTGATAGGCATTGATCAATGCCATATTTAGTTTCAAAGTGCCATAAATATTCTGATGGATATTTATGATATTTTAATGGAATAACTAATTGAGATGTACCATCTTTGCTATATTGTAATACTTTATCATTATCTTTATAATCTGATATTTTATTCCATTTATATCCATTAAAATATTCAGTATCACAATCTACACATCCTGCTCCACCAATAATTAATACTACTTGATTTTCAAGGATAGCTTTAATACCTTCTATTTGTTCTAAAGTAAATTCCCAATTCTGTTTTTGTTCTAATTTTTTTATTTTTTCTTCCCATCCTGCAATATTAAAATAATTTTCTGCTTCATTTAATCTTATTAATTCTTCAGCTACATTCTTTTCTAATTTATAATATCTCATTAAACTAATTTTATCTTTATCTTCATTAGTCCAAATGATATTGCTTTCATTCATTTCTCTTAATGCTTGTGCCAATGTTTCTTGTGGTAAATCATAACCAATTGTTCCATCTACAGCATCTAATAAATCATCTATATCTACCCAAGTATTACCTATGTTAGCTTCTTCATATAAATAATATTTAACATATGCTTTAGTTCTTATAAGAGAATGTTCACCTAATCCTCCTTGTAAAGCCATATCATCTGCTGTATCCCACCCTATACCTTCTACTTCATCAATAAGCATATATGGATTTTCTTCTATTTTTGCAATTACTGTATGAGGACTTCCATAATAATCAACTAATTTATCAATTTTATTTTTAGTTAATCCATATTTATCTAATTTAACATATGCTTCTGAATAATCTTTACTATTTTCATATCTTTCTATTAATTTTAAAGCAGTAGGAACACCAATTCCTTTTATTGAAGTTAATGCTTGAATATCTTTATTTTCTAATATTTCTATAGGATTATCAAATGTTTTGAAAAGTTCTACACATTGTTTTTCAGGTAATACTTTTTCTAAAAATATAAACTGATCATTTCTATTTGTTAATTTTATATCAATACACATAAATATTACTTCATATTGCAATCCAAATTTTTCATCTTCAGTTTCTTTGCCTATTGCTATATATATTTCATCATCATTTATTTCATTGCACCATCTTGTGCCTTTTAAGGTTATTGTTCCCCATTTATTTATTTGTGGTTCACCTTGTAGAATATCTAATACTGTAACGGAGATTATACCAAAATCTCCGTTACTAATAATTTTGTTTTTAGGAAACATTTGTTTAGATAAACGACATTTACATTTAATTATTGTATCTTCTTGATTTTGTTCCAAAACTTTACCTCCTTTATTATTTTTGATTTTTATATCTCCATATGAAACCATGATGACTTTTTCTTTTTCCTTTGCAACATGCATATATATGTTGAGAATTGCAATTTAATACTCTTTCAGCTTCTTTGCCACTAACCCATTCTTTTATAAAATTATTTTGTTTGTCAAATTGCAAAATTGGAATTTTTAAATCATTTCGAGTATGTATATTAATTTTTAATATTTCTTTAATGCTTATTCCACAATAATCTTCTATTTCTTTATCGTGATCTATACTTCTAAATTCTTTGTAGTATTTATCTTCTGCTTGAACCCTTACGATTATTGCATCCTTTAAGTTTTTATATGTTCCCAATTCTATTTTATTATCATTATAATTTATTACTGCTCTATAATTTCCTTGTCTTTTATCTTTAGATACCCCTTTAAAACCAGTTTCATTCTCTTGGTATTTTTTATTCCAACTATTTTCTTGTGAAGAACATATTCTAAGATTGACTTTTCTATTATCTTTTGTTTTTTGAAACATATGATCAATTTCTTTATCAACGATATCAAAATATTTTCCCATTATAAAACGATGCAGTAAAATATTTTCTCCATTTATATATCCCCAAACATATCCATTTTCATTTATATACCATATATACTTTTTTACTTCATTTAATTCTTCTAGATCGATAAAGAATACATCTTCTTTTTTGTTATTATATGTTTTTACCTTAACATAATTTTCTTCAAATTCATATGTATTTTCTAAACATCTACCACAACTTTGCACATCTCCATTTTTCAATAAATCTGCTCTAACTTTTGTTATATATTTATGAACACAATTACATTGACAAATCCAATAAGTTTTATTATTATTTCTTTCATAACTTAATGCTGTTAATTTACCAAATTTTTGATTTGTTAAATCTATAAAAACTCCCAATTAAATATCTTCCACCCTTCTGTCACTTTGTAAAATTAAAGTTCCATCTTCTTTGACTTCTATTATTCTTTGAACACTATGTTGATAAATAGAATTTTTATACCTTTTTGGTTTAAATATATCTCCTCTTCTAAATCCTGTTATTAATAATAATTCTGATCTTTTGAACCATCCGTTTTCTAAAATTATTTTTTTTATTTTTCCTTTATCATCTATACCATTATCTTTAGAAATTGTTTTATCATAAAATGAAAATTGTCCTGAATAAAACTTTAAAGTTACAACACCTTCAGGAGTCAATATGGTAACAGAATGTTTATTTTTATCTCTATCTAAAACAGTTCCTATAATTCTATCTAATTGAAACTTAGGATATTGTAAACCTTTATATTTCGTAAAACCTACAACAATAGGTTCTTCAGGTAAAGAATAAAAATCAACTATCCCATATTTCTCTTTATTAACATTTGCTAATTCATGTCCAGATTCTTTACTATAAAAATTCATACTCTCCATTTCCCATGAACTGATACTACCTTGCATATTTTCATTTTTAATATTTTGAAAAACAATATCTGTATATGTTTTTACACATTCCTCAGTGGTTATCCATTTATTTAATTGAATAATTTTATTTTTATAAATAGATTCAAATGAACCTTTACGTGATGTTCCTAATGCTACAAGTAAATAACCTTCATCATCATATTTATAATCTTTATTTTCTTGCATATCATTTGCAAAATGTTCTAAGAAAAAATTATTTGCATATTCTATGTTTTCTTCATTAAATTCATCATATAATTTATACCATATAATAGATTTTGTTTGCTTATCTTGAGTTTTCTTCATGCTTGTTAAATATTCTCTAAAATTATAATATTTTAATTCTTCTTTTAATTTAGATGGTACTATTCCTAATTCAGCTATTTTACTAATATCTTTAGAATTTAATTTTGTTTTAGATGGATTTAATAATCGTAAATAATTTTCTAATATTTTTTCTCTTGGTTTATCTTCTATTTTATCGAATGCCCCTGCTTTAATTAACATAATAGTTTGACTTTCTGTTACTAAAGACTTCATTTGTGTTTTCCTAGTTTTCAAAATCACTTCTCTTTTTACTAAGACTAATCTTTCATGAAAATCCTTTAAACTTATGTATGGTCTATTTTGCATAATGGTTTGTGCTGTTTCATTATTGATCTTCATAATACCTTTAAATCCAAAAATAATTTCGTTATCTTCTTCATTAGGTAAAAATCCTTGTTCAGCTTTATTAACATATGGCAATGAGATATTAATATCTTTGGCTTGTAGTTTGCCAATAGCTTTTGCAATTTCTCCATAATTAGTTGTTCTTTCTTTTGCTTCTATATCAGAATTATCACATATTTCTCTATCAACTGCTCCTGATTCAACCATTAATACTGCTGTATTCCAATAAATAGGAGGATAATAATAAACTAGATTTAATTGTTGAATGAGAATAATTGTATAAGCGACAGAATGCAATATTGAAAATGAATACCCAAGTTGTAATGCTATTTGTTCATTCCAAATATACTCTAATAAAATTTTAGGAGCATTAGCTTTTTCTCCCCATTTAAAAAACAATGTTTTAGCATCATCAATTAACTTCTGTTGTTTTTTTGCCACTCCTTTTCTTAATTTGTTACTTTCTATTACTCCAAATCCAGCAACGTCCTTATCCATAGTTAATAACATCATTTTTTCTTGACTTGAACATACTCCATAATCTTGTAACAAATGTTTTTCCATTATATTAATTTGTTTTTCGTTGAGTCCAAATTTTTTCATGTCTTTATACCATTCGGAAATATTATTTTTATATCTAACAAATTTCTCTAATGGTTGTTCTCCACTTTCTACCATTAATCTCATAACTGTATTGCCATTGGAAGCATCAATTAAATTTTGTGGTTGAATTAATTTAATTGCTTGTTCCCCAACGGAAGATTCAAATTGAAAACAAGAAAGCAATTCTCCTTTACATAAAATATTCCACATTTCTTTTGATTTAAAATCTATAACATCTGGATGTAGATATTTATTATATGTTTTTCTCAAGCTTCCTTGCCATTCAATTTTTTTATTTTTTACTAGCATTTCCATAGTTAATTGAAGCATAGATTCTGTTTTGGTATTTAGAAAATCATATTTTAAATTTGATACTTGCTCTGAATCGTGTAATTCATATGCAGATATTAATTCTCCACTTGGACTTCTCATTACTGAATTATGTTTTGTGATTGGTTCATTTAGAATAAGAATTCCACAAGCATGTGTTGATCTTTTATTAATTAATCCTTCAATACCTAATATAATATTTAATAAATTTTTATCTGTATATTCATTGATAATGTTTTTAAATTCAGTTATTTGTTTTCTTCCATTGTCTGAATCTCCATAGAAGCAATCATGAATACTCCACACTTTTCCTCTTTCTATTGGTACTAAAGAACTCAAATATAACGCTACATCATTGTTGATATGTAATCCTCTACAGCCAGTAAGAATTGCTGATTTAGAAGTTTCCGTTCCAAAGGTACACACCCTTATTGCATCTCCACCTATGCTTTGATAATACTTTACTATTTTATCCATTACTACATCTTTTTTATGAGAACTGTAATCTATATCAATATCAAAAATATCTGGTCTTTCTGCTGACATAAATCTCCAATGAGGCATTTCTACACCTTGCTCTAATGGATTTACTTGTGTAATACCTAATAAATAATTAATTATATATCCATTAGCTGAACCTCTTCCAGGGCCGACAAATGATTCAGCTTCTTCCCAGATAATATCTATATTTTTTTGCATGGTTACTAAATAAGCTCCCATAGGTTGATGTTTTGCTTTGCTTGCTCCTATAATTTCTTTGCATTCAATATTAACTCTTTCTAAAACATCATCTAATTTTTCTTTTTTAATTTCTCTTTCTTCTATTCCTTTAAATATTTGAGTAATTAAATATTTATGCTGTATTTCCTTATCTTCATAAAGTTCTTTTATATATTGATATTTGTTTAATATTTTTTTGTCAACTGGATACCATTCTGATTTATTAGGTAATTTTGTTAATGGAATAATTGATTCTGCAAAAAATTCATATCCTACAATTTTATCAGTAATTTCTTTAGTGTTTAATATTGCTTTTTCAATATCTTCACTTTCTAAATAATCCATATTTTTAAATATTTCATCTACAGTAAAGAAATAAGTTGTGCTATAAAATATATCTACTTCACGATTACCATTTGAATCTTCTTCTGAAGTTAAAAATGCTTTATGCACTTCTCTATCTTTAGATGTTAAATAATGTGCATCAGTTGTCACTATCCATTTTATTCCATACGCTTTAGCTATTTTTACTGCCATTTTGTTAAAATCTATTTGCTCATCTTGCAAAGAAGGTTGCAATTCAATATAAAAATCTTTTCCAAATAAATCTAAACACCAATTTATAAAATAATCTATCTCATCTTTTATTTGCTCTTGTTTTTCTTCGTTTTCTTCTTGTAGTAAATTTAATATTAAATATGGTAGCATTCCACCGAGACATGCAGAGGACACAATTAAATGTCCTCTATCTTCATTTACAATTTCTTCTATGTCACTATAAAAAGTGGGTACTCTTTCTATACCTTTATAATTAAACATTCGTTTCCATGCTCTAATTGATAATTTTCTAATTTGCTCATGACCAATATTATCTTTTGCTAAAATTAAAAAATGATAAAATTGTGTTTTTCCTTGTTCTTTCATTTCTTCATACATTATTTCTTCATCGACTAAATAAATTTCATTGCCTAATATTGGTTTAAAATCTTTATGTATTTTTTCTTTGGATTTTAATTCTTTAACTATATTTAAAAATTTTATATGTCCTGAAACATTCTCATGATCTGTTAAAACCATAGCACGATTACCTAATTGATTAACATGTAAAACCATGTCTTTAATTTTATTAATTGAGTCAAAGTAAACGGATATTGCTATACTCTGAATGAACATGTAAATGCACAAAATCCTTATCTTGCAACAATATCCAACCCTTCTTTCTTTATAATATAATATTATTATTTATTACTAATTAAAATCTAAATTCCTTTGCATTTTCCACATTAAAATCTATTATATTTACTTGTCCATATTCATTATCATTCCATTTATTAATTTCAAACTCACCAATAACATCCATTTTTATTTTATTAGTTTTTGACTTAGATAATCCCTTGTGAGATTTCATAATCATTCTATTATATATTTCTTCTCCTGCAAACATTTTAATAAATGTTATTTTATTATTGCCTATATTTTTTTCAAACTTAATCAAATTTCTTTTTTCTCCCAGTAATTGAATGTCAGTTACCTGTAAGATTATCTGTGTGATAGCAAAAATAGGTTTTCTAAGTGTATTACCCCATATATTTGCCCATTGACCAACTTGAAGTACATGTTTTTCTTTTAATTTTCCTACAGGTATTTCATAATCAACTAAATAAACATCTTCGATATCTATATCTTTAAACATTTCATTTAATTTATTTTGTGTTTCTTGTATTTTACTTTCTTTAATTTTAAATCCTCCGGCGTTATTATGGCCGCCAACCATTATAAAGGTATCAATTTCTTTTAATATATTCATAAAAGATTCTACTGGAAATAAATTATAACTTCTAAAACTACCACCATAAATTATTTCTTTCTCTTTCTCTTTCATTTTCTTTAAAATAATTATTGGTCGTTTATAAATATTGGCTAATTTGTTTGCTACTAAACCAGTAAATGATTTCTCTAAAATATCAGTAGCATCCACAATTATAACTTTATTATTATTTAATTTTTGTGTTTCTATTATTTCTATTAATTGTTCCATTGATTTAGTAACTAATTTATCTTGTCTTGATTTTATATTGTTGCTTTCTCTAACCATCGTTTTTTGTAGAGTATGTATTTCAACTGGAGGCTTATCATCTGTTTTCTTTTTTCTTCTAGGTTGATATTCTCTTGAATCTTCTATTCCTAAAAAAGCATTAATCAAATCCATTTTTTCTTCTTGTGTGCCAATTCTTGTGACAGCATTAATAAAAGGTGCTATTTTCCAACCAACGAATTCAAAATTTATTGATTCTTCTTCCTTTTTGTTTTTAATTAAAAATTCTTTAATAAAATTATTATTTATTTTTTTTAATCCTTCAATAGCTAAATATCTAGTTTCATAATTTCTTAAATCCATTGAATCTCCAACGATACCAATTGCAACTAAATCTAAATCATTTTCTGCAAAATCTAATCCATATTTTTTATCATATTCTTTAATAAACTTATAAACAACTCCTGCCCCACTTAAAGTAGGATTAGGATATTGTCCATCTTGACAATTGATAACTATTGCATAAGGATTATCTTCTTCAATAGTATGATGATCTAAAATTAATATATCTACATCTTTTGTTTCTATTAATTCTTTACATTGTTTTACATCAGATGTTCCAGCATCTGGAACAATTAATAAATCAAATTCATATTGTTTTAAATTTTTAATAATAATACCATGAATTTTGTTATCATTCATTGAATGTGTAATTTTAATATTATTTTTTATATTTTTAATGTAATTATGAATTATTGTTGCTGAAGTGAGTCCATCTTGATCAACATCATCTATAATATGTATTTTACTATTATTTTCAATATGCCAATTAAGCATATTTAATCCTCGTACCATATTTTTAAATAACATCCCATCATGTAAAACTGTTTTATCTATATTTAATAACTCTTTTGGATTTTCAACACCTCTGTTTTTTAATAATATATCTAATAATTCATTTTCTGTAATTAAATCGTAACCTTTATTTAGCACTTTATATTTTATTACGAACATCTCCTTTTAAATTATCATTTCTCTCAATTCTTCAATATCATCTATGTAATATCGTTCTTTATATAATTCTTCAAATATTTCTTTTCCAAAATCTATAGGTGAATCCTTATATCCAATGCGTTTATCCCAACATACTACTATTGATACATTACAATATGGCATAAGCATTTCTGATATTTTTATTAATCTTTTTATGTAATTTTCATACTCTTTCCATGTTTTTGTATTTTTGTCTATATTCTCATCATCTATAAATTCTATTTGATATTGTTTATCAAATGCAATAATAATTTCTTCAATTCCTAATGATAATAATAAATCTCTTTGATAAAGACTTAAACTCATTCCGCATAATGCAATACTAATATTATTTTCTTGACCATAATAACTACTATATAACATCACTGCTTTTTCTGATTCAAAAATAATTGCTTTTTTAACTTGTTTTATATTATCCTGATTTTGAAATATCCCATAAAGATTAAAAGACATTGGATATTTATAAGTAAGATTTTGAATGGTAATTGGCATGTATTTTTTACCATTTTCAGTTTCATGTTTAAAAAACGATCTCCCTCTTACACCTACTAAATTACCATTAATATCATAGTGAGGAATAATTGCTTTATTTTGATTAATATAAAATTTAATTTGAAAAACATCTGCAATTTCATCCTTTATACCTTCATTGTACCAAGATAAAGGAATATAATTATCAAACATATTTAATATGTATTTATTATATGTAGGAAGTTGTATTATTCGATTTTCTTTTTTATAAAGATGAAGTTTTAAAAAATCTAAATCCTTATTTTGTACTTCTCGTTTTTGTAGTCCTCTTTTTAATTTCTTAAATCTTGAAATTCCTTTAAAATTACAAATGTAATTATAAGATTCAGTAAAATCAATTCCTTTAGCAGACATAATAACATCAAATAAACTTAATGATCCACAGCAAGTAAAACACTGAAAAAATTTACTATCTATGAAATAATATAATTTTTTACTGTCTCCTCCATGACAAATAGTATTAAAATATATATTTCCTTTATCATCTAATTTATAATTTTCTGATCCTAAATCTTTTAATATTTCAATAATATCTTCAGTAGTAATTAAATTAATTAATTCGTTTCTATCCACGGTAAATCACTCTCTCCGGTGATTTTATCTTCTAATTCTATAATTGTTTTATCTATAGATATTGGTTCATAATCTCTATTTGTACAAAATAAATCTATTGTTTTCATATTTCCTAAATTTTGATGACACCATATTTTAACTTCTTCTGTAATTTCACCAAATCTATTTTTATATATTGTATAACACATATTAGGAATTATTGTTTTATTCAATCCTTTAGCTTTTTGAATTAATGGTTGAATATAATCTAATTCTTTTTTAGTTGGAGCAAAAACAATAATTCCTACATCAGCTTTGTTTGGTAATGATCTGGCTCCTTTTACTGCTCTTTGATCTCTAACTCCATCTCTACGTGCTTCATCTGTTGTTTGTGTAAAACCAAAAATCACAATATCATAATCTGTAGCTAATTTTTTAATATTAGCAGAAAGATTTAATAATACTTGATCTTCTCTTGCTGACATTCCTTTAGTTAATTGAACATATTCAGTTATTAATGCTTGAGTTAATTCAAGGTAGTCAATTGCAAGGACATCTAACTCTTCTTTAAGTTTATATCTATCTATAGTATTTCTTAGATATGATAAGTCATAATTAGATTCATCTTCCAAATATATTTTAGCTTGTTTTACATATTCTATTGCTTTATCAATTCTTTTTTCTTCTTCTTTAGTTAAAATATTTTTTTTAATTTTATATTCTTCCACTCCACTAACAAATGCCCACATCATAGGTTCTAATTCTTCATATATTTTCATTTCTGTTCCTATGTATAAACCTACATTATTTTGACCATTAGGATTAGGTAAAAAATCTTCTTTATCAAAATCCCATAAATAAGGACAACAAATTAATAATAATCTTTCTATAGCACATCTGCTTTTACCTTTCCCACTATCTCTTGTTTCAAGAAAAAATCCTCCTTTTAAAGCACCTCTTGTAAGTGTATTCAGATATTTACTTTCAAGTCCATATCCATAACATGGAGATTCCTTCATTTTAATTCTTAATTCCTCTGCATTATCTCCAGATTTTCGTCGCTTTGATGAGTCTTTTATAAAAAATTTCTCTTTAATATTAAAATTTTTTCTATCAAAATGCTGTTGTATTTCATTTAATGTCATAGATTCAAATTTTTCTTGTTGTCGTTTAATAATCACATGATCTATTTCTTCCATATCCAAAATTTTTGATATATCTATACCTTCACTCATATAACTTCTTAATAAAGATAATTTTCTAATTTTATTATAATAATATTCATAATTAACAACATTTGCATCTTCATATACTTGAGATAACCATTCAAGATTCTTTTCATTTTCAAATAATAAAACATATCCCTTTGGATCGTTTGTATTTAAATATGTTTCAATATCAGAGATTTTAATTTCCTTTAATTCTTGAAGAGACAAATTATAAATACAGGTAAAAGTTAATTTATGTATGCCATTTGGAAAATCTTCATTTACATTTAATATATATTTTTTGTCTTTTAATAAATAAGGATCTTTCATTAAACATCCTAATACTTGACAAGATGCTCGTTTATCAAAATACTTTTCAATTTGTTTTTTAGTTATCCTCATTGTTTTCCTCCCAATTTATTTGCAATGGTAGAGGTTTTTTAGTATTAATTTGCTTATTCATTATTTTTGTTTTTATTTTTATAATTTGTTCATTATTAGCAAATTCATCTGCTTTATCTTCCAAATTAAATACTTTATTATAATGATTTTTAGCTTTATCATAATAATATGGAATAATACCTAAACCAGTTTCATCTATTACTTTATTTTCTAATATATCATAATAGTATAATAATGTATAATACATACCTATATTAGTATATTCATATTCACTTCGATAATTTTTCAACTGTTGAAACATCATACCTGTTGGAACTTTTATATTATATAACTTACATATGTATTGAAATAACAAATCCCAGTCATTTTTATATTTATCAGATTCTTCTTCTTTTACTTTTAAACATTTATTACAGTATTTTTTGTTGCTTTTAATTGTTAAATCTTCTTTATCAAAAGATTCTTTACACATATAACATTTTAACTGTTTTTGTTTTTTCTCCATAAAATAACCTACCTTTTAGTAAATAAAGAGGTAGTTTTCTACCTCTTTATTTTTTATGATATTATTCCTGATCTTCTAATTCTTCTAATAATTCTTCTAAATCTTGTTTAATTCTCATCAGAGGTTGAATTTGTTTTTTAGTTGATTCGCTGACAGTAATATCTTCTCCAAGATGTTCAGCAACGATATCTGCATATTCCTCAAGTTTATCAAATTCTTCAAATCGTGCAAATAATTCTCCAATAGATTCTTTTAATTCTTCATGTGTAGGTTCTTCACCTTCGTAAATTTCTCTTTGTGTTTTATAGTTAATATCATCTTCTTGACCAGACATTTCTTTTTCTTTAATTAAACCTGCAATAATAATCTTTTCTAAATTTTCTGCTGTAAAATCTTCGATATATCGTTCAGTATAGATATTTCTGCATCGAGCAAAGAATTCATCTGTTTCTGCTAAATAACCACTAGAATGAATTGGATTTCCTTCATCATCTACACCATTTGATTTTAGATATATAATATAATCAGAATTATTACGCATTGGAGCAATATTTCTTTCATCACCTTCAATGACAAATTTTTCTTTTTCTTTATCAAACTTTTCATGCCCAAGAAAAATCACAGTAAAACCAAGTTTTAATAGTTTATTTACCTGATTAAACATTTCATCTTGATATTCTTGCCACAACCCATATCCTTTATTGCCTGTTTTAATACTTGTTGAACCAAATTTCTCAGTTATGTAATCTCTACACCATCTACCCATAGTTTCCATTCCATCACAAATAATAGTAACCTGTTCTTGTTGAACAATTTTTGCCCACTTCTTACCACTTAATGTTTTTAAATGACCTGTAAAATCGCTCCATTTACTAGCTTTTAAAACAATAGCACCACTAATACCATTTAATCCTTCCTCAAAGGGAATAAAAACTGGATTTTTAAATTTTGATGCTTGATAGGTTTTTCCTAAATCGTTATAACCATATATTGTAATTATTTTCCCTCGTAAATCTGTTGTGATTTTACTTACCTTTGCTTTATCTTTAAATGTTGTTTCAACTAAACTTAATAAATCATTTGAAATTGCCATAAATATGTATTCCTCCATTTTATTTTTATTTTATGTTTATATAATAAGCTAATAAGAAAGAAGAAATTTCTTCTTTCTTATTAAAATTAAATGCCAAATCAAAACTTTGGACGTTCTCTTCTTGTATTTGTTTCTGATCCTTTATTATTTAATCCTTTTCCTTTTTTATTTTCGGGAGGTTCTTCATTTTTTTTATTTTCAATTTCAATATCTCTTTCAATTTTAGCCTTTTTAATAAGTTCTGGATCAAATTCTTTTTCTTCATCTTCTTGAATATCTGCACCAAGAATAATTAATTCGTTAACATATTCTCTATGTTCTTCAATTTTTGCTTTACCTAAAGTTCCACCTTTTTTAGTTTTAATAATCTTACTTTGATAATTGATATTACCCCACAATTCTAATGTCATACCTTCTTCAACAGAATTTAAAATATCTTCACCAAAATCATATTCTTCGCCTTCATCATCAATAATTGTCCCTGCAATAAATTCCATAGGAATAACTTTCCCACCATATACAGGAGTCCATCCAGAAATTATTGTCCTACCAGTTTCTTCATCATTTTTTATTTCTTCTTTAACTGATGTAACATACATTTCTACATCAAAATCAGCTTTATAATCTTCAGATTTAATGCTATTATCAATAGAAACAGTACCAAAACCTAATTCAATAGTAATTTTAGTTTTTACTTCTTCAGCTTCTTTAATTTTAAATATTTCTTCTTTAAAATGCGGTACAAATTCTTTATTACCGAATACTCTTACTTTAGTTACATTTTCTCGGTCTTCATCATTCTTACAATCTGCAAGTGTTAATTGTTCTCCTTTAATAAATTTATCTAGAGTCTCAAAAACTTTTTTAGCTTTACCATCCTTATTTTTCTCTTTTACAAAAACCTTTATTTCTAATTCTGAAAATTCACCAGTTTTAATAATTAAAGAACCATTTATATAGTTACCATCTTTATCTTTATTAAATTTTAATTTATGTTCTTTAACTTCACCTATTAATGTAACATTATTGATACCTTGTCTTAATTCATTATTTGCCATATGTAATATTATCTCCTTTATATATGTATTTTTTATTTTACCATTCTTACTAATTATTTAACTTATTAATCTATTAAACCAAACCTTACCACTTATTCTTCTTCATTATCACCACCCTTATCTTCATCCTCCACTTCATCTTCAATAACAACTTCAATATCCTGCTTTGTTGATTCACTTACACTAATACTAATATCACCTTCAATAAAAATTTTAAAATCATCTAAACTAAGAACATCTACTTCTTCACTTTTCTTATCATAAATATGTAACCCTTCCTCATCAATCTTTACCAATTGACCTTTTGCTTTAAGTGTGTTTTTAATTTCTTGTTCTTTAGTAATCATAAATCATTTCTCCTTTTCATTTTAAATTTTTAATTTTGGACTTATTTTTTGGATTCAATCTTAAATCTCTTACTCGATCCTTGTTTATTATAACATTTATATTATTATTCTGTCAAGATAAATTTTATTTATTTTTATTTTTACCTTGACAGAAATTAATAACTACTCATAACTACCAATAATTTCCTATTTACTCAACAACACGACCAATCATCTCATTAAATTGTGCTTCAGATATAATCTCCACACCTAATTGTCTTGCTTTCAAATTTTTACTGGAATTAGATGTTACATCATTATTCAATAAATACCTTGTATTCTTACTAACACTCCCTGATAGCTTGCCATTAAGTGATGTAATTAATTCTTCTAATTCTTTACGATTTTTAAATGTTTCTATATTTCCTGTCACCACAAATACAAGATTGTCAAGTGATTTATAATTCACATTATCCTTCCTTTCTTCATCTTTCACAAATTCCAAAGTATAAGTTAATTTAATCCACATTATTCTTTCAATGCCATTGTTATACCAATCATGTAAACTTTGATTAGTTATATCACCAAAATCATTTAACTTAGTAAAATCAAATCTATCAATCAATGCATTCTCAAATTCAAACCAATCATTATTAAAATGTTTAGCAAGAATTTTCGATGCACCTTTGCCAATTTGAGGAATACCAAGGGAATAAATAAAATTCTGTAATTTAACTTTTTTAGATTTATTAATGGAATCGATCAACTTTTTATATGATTTACTACCAAAACCTTCTAATTTAATAATTTGAGATTTATATTTCTCTAAATCATAAATATCATCAAATGTTTTTAACCAACCTTGATTAATAAATTTTTCTAAGGTTTGTTCTGACAATCCCTCGATATTAAGTGCATCCCTTGAAACAAAGTGAGAGAATTTTTTCAATAATTTAGCAGAACAGTTATCATTAGTACATTTTAATACTTTACTTTCATTCAATTGTTCAATAATTGTATTACCACCACATACAGGACACACTTTAGGTATTTCTAAATTATTACTTCTTGTAAAATTTTCTTCAATCTGCGGAATGATCATATTACATTTTACTATAGATATTGAATCAAATAATCCCAATTCTAAATCTTCTATGATACTTAAATTATGAAGACTTGCTCTTGAAACTTCTGTATTATCCAAAAGAACAGTATCAAAGATGGCAACAGGTGTAATAACTCCAGTTCTTCCAACAGACCATTCAATACCAGTTAATTGCGTAATTTCTGCTATATCAATTGCTTTGAGTGAAATACTATGATGAGGATGATGAGAAGTTTCGCCTAATGATTTAGAATATTTAACAGAATCCATGCTAAATACCAATCCATCAATTGGAGTTTTAGTTTCTTCTGCAATTTGATACATTTTATCAATATATTGCTCAATATTCTCACCTTTATTGATTTTTACATGACTAATCGTAGAAAATCCTAATTCATTTAACCATTTAAATTGTTCATACTTAGAATCTGATAATTCTTCACTACATTCAAGTATTCCAAAAGCATAAAAATATACTTCTCTTTGAGAGCAAATTTCACTTTTTAATTGCCGACAAGAACCTGAAACAAGATTTCTAGGTGTGGCATATTTATCTTCTTCTGATAACTTTGAATTAATTTTATCAAAATCATCTTTATGAATAATTGATTCTCCTGCTATTCTTAAAAATCCTTTAAATGGTATTTGTTTTGGGATATTTTTATATACTTTACAATTATGAGTGATTAATTCTCCAATAATTGAATTCCCTCTGGTTGAACCTTCAATTAACATTCCTTCATTATATACAATTTCATTAGTCAATCCATCAGCCTTTAACATTCCTAATATATCTTGATTTTTTCTCCATTGATTAATTTCATCAATAGATTTAGTTTTCGATAATGATTTTAATGGAATAGGATGTTCTACTTTTTGAAGTTTTGATACCACTTCATAACCTACAGTAATAGTAGGTGAATTATAAAGCACAAGATTACATTCTTTTTCAAGAGTAGATAATTCATCAAACATGGCATCATATTTTTGATCTGAAATAGTAGGTTTGTTTAGATTATAATAATTATGTCTATATACGTTCAATCTTGCAGTTAGTTCATGGATTCTTTCTATCTTATTCATATGTAACCTCCTTTTAATATTAATCTTTCTTATCTACTCAAACTTCATATCCTTCAATTTTTGCAATTGTTTCTCCACATTAGCGATTTTCCTCTTCCTCATTTCTTCTGCACGTTTAATAGCAGATTCTTTAGTTTTATGCCAGTCTTTACCTTCACCAAAATAATATTCTCCTTGATTATTAATTACGCTAACACAATCATTATCAATTTCAACTTCTTTTTCAGAAATGCCTGTAGTCAAAGCGTATTTAGTAATCCAAACTTTAAATATATCACTCATAATTAATCTCTCCTTTCTTTATTTATTCTTAATCCTAATGCATTATACCATTTATATTATTACTTTGTCAAGTATTTTATCTAATATAATATATCTAAAACTATCTTCTTTATATCTAAACAATATTTAATTGTATAGCAAAATAACAGATTACTTCCAGCAACTCACTGTACGGTCTAATTTAGTTCTACCATGTCACCTCTCATCTATCGTATGGAATTCCTGGGAACAGGATACTTGTCTGTTGATCCTTACTAAATCAAATAATCCCCACTGGTTTACCGTTTACTATACAAAATTATATCATGGTTTATTTGTATTCATATTATAACATTTATATTACCATTCTGTCAACATTTATTTTTCAATTTCCTCATCTTCACTTTCCTCACCAACAACAAAACTCATATGTTCACCATAACAAAAATCATAGCCATCATCCCATAATTCTTTACAAATATTTAATGCTTTTTTCATATCAAAATTAGCAGTTCCTTGAGTATCATCTGGAAACATAACTACTGAAAATACATTTCCATCTTTTAATTGGAACATAACTATTTCTGTGATTCTTCATGATTTGGATTATCTGTAATAATTGCTTTTCCTGCTAATAATATTTCTTTAACTTTAGCAAATTTCTTGATAGGTATAGTTGAGCATCCGCATGGCAATACCTCTATCATATGTATTTTTCCTCCTTATATTTAACTTATTGATTATTTATATTATAACATTTATTTTATCTTTCTGTCAAGTATGATCTATCAACCAAATTAAATTCTCTAACAAATTTATCTAAATCAAACTTAAATTGAAATCCAGCAGCTTTAACATGACCGCCTCCGTTAAACATCTTAGCAATTTCAGAACAATCTACTTCACCCTTAGTCCTCAAACTAGCAATGCCACTACCTAAACTAAAGAATAAATAGTAATCAATATTATCATCATTAATAAAATCTCTAACTTCTCCTGCATGTTGTGTTGATAAGAATACGGCAACATTCCTACCTTGATTATCTTTATATAATTTCATACTTTCTTTTTGTTTTTCAATAAACTTAATTTTACGTTCTTCTGCTAATTCTAAAATTAATTCTTCTGTCCTGCTTAGAGTACAATCTGAATTATTTAAAAATCTATCCATAAATCTTTCAAATCCATACTCATAAACAAGTAAATTTAATTTTTTACTCATAGGATATTTATGAATCCAAAGGTCATAGTCATTAGCATATGTAACTAAATCAAGATACTTTGCTAATTCTCTATATTTATTACGTAAATTTATTTCTAATGTATAATTTAATAACCATTCATAAAATACTTTAGCACCACATTTATCATCTGCAAATGTAACCCAATTATATTTAATTAACCATTTTGCAGTTTTATGATGATCAAACAATAATACACAATCATTATACTGAGAATTGTTTTCTTCAATTTTTTCTGCTACTTCTTCATTAACTGATATATCAGTAATAAATATAACATCTTTACCTAAGTATTCTAATACCTTTTCGTTAATATTATCGTAATTACAATATTCTACTTTTGCATTAGGATATACTACTTTTCCTATAATTCCTGCTGAGATGCCGTCGAAATCATTGTGGGTTAATATAATCATATAATTTTCCTCCTATTTTATTATTTTTATTTTTAATTATTATAAATTACATGCCGATAATCTCTTACATCCTTCTAATAATTCTTTATATTCATTTATTAATTTTCCAAAAGTATCAAATAAATTTTTAACATCTTCCCTAGATAATTCATTACCATTTAAAAATGATAGATATAAATTATCAAATTCTTCTGGTGTCATTATCATATAATTTTCCTCCTTTTTAAGTCAGCATAAAATTTATGTTTTATAATGATTTTGGTTTTCACAAACCCAATAAAATCAATGGTTTGTGAAAACACAATTTTTTCTAATTCTAAATTTTTATTTATTTTTCTATTTTCTCATTAATTCCTGCTA
>Ga0209728_1000897_pt1 | contig 20586 bp, 51 predicted proteins | sample RifGroD1_FD_183997 | JGI IMG/M metagenome (GOLD analysis project Ga0209728, IMG submission 183997) | Groundwater microbial communities from Rifle, Colorado, USA - Groundwater D1 (SPAdes) (version 2) | ecosystem: Environmental > Aquatic > Deep subsurface > Groundwater | place: Rifle, Colorado... | reverse complement strand
TTAGTATTTACTAATTTTGAGGACTAACTAGGATTCGGTAACTGAAAACTACAAAAGGCTTTTTGCTTAAACTTTTCACTTTTGTAGCTGTTAGTCCTCTTAAATAAAATCCCTTATAAAATATCGAATTGCTAGGAATTAGGAAAGAAGGAATTGAAATGATAAAAATGACTTTCAAAAAAACAGAATTGGATGTTAGTAAATTTGAAACAAATAAAGAATACAGAATAGAATTTAATTCAAAAGAATATGGACATACCACAATTAACAGGGCATTCGTTAAAAGTGTTGACATTGAATCAAATACTATTGAATTTGAACCTCTTGCAGAAATTAAAAAACCAGAAGAAATTCAATCAAAAGGATTTTCTTTTACTATAGATGATGCTAAAGGAAATACTTTATTAAAAGTTAATAAATAAACTATTATAAGAAAGAAGGAATTAAAATGACTGAATATGAACTAATTGAAAAATGCCCTTGTATGAGATTAGATGGTAATAAAATAATCTGTAAAGAATCTCTAAAATATGATTCTAAAACGGCTTGTAAATTAAATATTATTGGCTTTGATGAAGATGGATTTTTAACTGCTATATGTGGTTTTGATTGGAGTATTATCAAAATGCATACCAATAGTTCATGGGAGCATATGGGGAAGATTCAAACAAGTCTACATGATGTATTGGAAGAACCAGATATTGTTCTTAAAAATACTAAGGTTATGACCATCAAAGAAATTAGTAAAACATTGGACTGTAATGTAATAGTTAGAGAATATATGGGTAGAGATAAACTGTAAAACAATTGATTAGAAAGAAGGAATTAATAATGAATCAACGTGAACGATTCCTAAAAATGCAACAACATTTCCAGAATCTAATAGATGAATACGGTTGGGCTTCTCATTATGTGACATTAGACCAATATCACAATAATTTTCATACTCATGGATTATTAGAAAATTATGGTCATCTAGACTTACAAATTACCTTGCCCCTTGACATGAATTCGTCACAAGGTATTACTATTAGAATTATTACTGATATTAAAGAAGGTAAATTCTTTGAAGTCGGTCAGAAATATTATGGTTATTTAAAGGAAGGTTATCCTATTGAATTTAAAGAATTTGTTGAATGTGATAGACCAGTTTTAAGAGTTCTATTATGTGATCAGAATAAGAAAATGCCTAGTGAAAAGGGTTGCGATAAATATTATAAGAAACAATTGGATATTTTAGATGATTAAAGAAGTGAAAGGGGGAGTTAAATATTAATACTAAATGGGTTGATTTTACGATTTTAGATTTGGTTTGGGATGAAACAGAAGTTTTTACTAAAGAATATTTTGAGGAATATGTTAATGATAAATTTATTGCAGTCAAATTAAATGAAGATGGCAAACCTTTATATATTTGGACAGATAATTATTGTTTTATTATTACTACGTTTCGTAAGATAGCAATGGGTAGTCTTGCTATGATTGGAATACCAAGAAATCCAGAATAAATTATAACAAGAAATACCAATTTTATATGCTCAATAAGGAAGGAAAAATAAATATGAATAGACTATCATATATTCTACTTACTTTAATCTTTTGCATTTTCGTTTCGATAGGTTGTATAACTGGTGATATTGCAATTGGTTGTTTACTTATGCTTGGAATGCTATTTTCAGTGATTATAGGTGTTTTAGAATGGGAGGTAAAACAATGACAAAAACAGATATTCTACTATATGGTGCACTACTTGAAAGTGATATGTATGCTGACGGATATGGATCAACAGATGAGGATACTGAATTATTACAAAAAGCACTTAAGAAAATATATGGTGTTACAGAAGGAGCGTCTAGAGATATTTTAGAAAAAGCAGAAGAACAAATGAAAGGTGATTTAATGAGTTTGGTTGTAGAGTTTAGAGGTAAGATGGCAGAATATTTAGGAAAGGAAGATTAATTAATGAACCAAGTAGATTATGAAAAATATTATAAGGTTAGTAAACAAGCTCTTAATCGTGCATGTGATTATTTAGAAGAAAGAATTGGATGCCCAAAACAGAATAGATTATTTACGTGTGATATTTCAATTAATGAGTGCAGAGAAAACGATGAAACATATGGAGAGGTATGTTGGATTAGATATTTCAATAAATTAGCAAAGGAAGATGTTGAATATGATGATAAGTTGTTGAAATAAAATCCCTCGAATGGATTATTTTATTTGAGAGGAGGTTAATTATTTTGAATGAAGAACTTCTAGCAATTATTTTTTCAACGTGGTCTCTTATATCTTTCTTTTGCTATCTTTTTAATCTTAAATGGATATTTGAGCCAAGACATTATACAGTTGGTCATATATTTTTTGGTATAGCAACATTACCTCTTACGTTAATGGCAATAGGGATATACATTTTGACGAAATTGTTTAAAGTGTTTTGTTATATATGTAATATAAAACTGAAAGGATATAGACAATAAATGAAAATTAGAATTATTAAAGATATGTCAGCAGAAAACAATAGCACGTTTCCTATTAAGAAATTTATAGGCAAGGTATTTAATGCAGAATATCTAGCAGACAATAGTGTTGATGTAGACTTTGGTGAATATTTGGGCGAATATCTAGGAACATTACACGTTTTTGAAGGTGAATATGAAATTGTAGAATCCTAGCATAAATTTTAACTTTTAATTGTTTTAAGAAAGGAATTGATTTAATTTGAGTAACGTAGAAGATATTAAAGAAAGAATATGTAGTGCATTAGATTTACTTAATAGAGAGACAGCATTGCAAATAATTAGCGAGATATTAGATGATTATAGTTTGTATACTGCTAGTAAAATTGTTAAAAGTGATAAAGATGTTGATTTGAATAAATTATTATTTGAAGAAAGTTTTTATTCAGAGGGCAATGAAGAAGCAGGTTTTATTAAATTAACAACACTTCTTAATGCTGTTGAAGAAGTAGTAAATTGTGACGATTACATAGATGGGGATATTACATTTGAATATTTTGTTAGGCCAGAAACAGACGAAGAAAATGAAGAGAATGGTCATCCAACAGGGGGTAGAATGGTGGACTCAGAATGAAAATGTAAATATAAATGATTTATATATTCAGTTTAAAGGGAATTAATTTCCCATATAATTATGGTTTCGAAGGTAGGGAGTAATTATGACAGTAAAAGAGTTGTATGAAAAACTAGGTAAATTTATAAAAGATAATCCAAATACTATTGATGATGAACTTTATTATGTTGGAGATGGATTAGAGATATTTACCATTGAGAATATAAGTATTGAGTGGGATTTAGATTGGGAAGGTAGATATATAGTTTTAAAGTAAATAGGTTAAAGAGAACAATCTATTGGAAGAAGGAGTAAAATTAATGGAAAACTTTACTTTAAAATGTCGTTGCAATAGTCTTAATACAGATGTCGTGTCATGTGTAAGGATAGAGAAAAATATAGTAGAAATAATGTACATGTGCAACTACTGTTGCACAACTGAGCATGTAAAACATTTTCTATATAATAGTGATTTACAGGAAGAAGAATTTGAAGTTTAGATCATAAAATCTGATTTTAATTGATAATGAAAGGAGTTAAATAAATTGATTAGTATTTATGGAGAACAATATGAAGTGGATAAATTTATTGAAGAATGTTTACCTATTAAATGTTGGAGACAAAAATGTAAAGATCAGACAAATTGTGCTCAATGTGTGGCAAATACTTATAGTTTAGAAATTCACTACGATAAAGGAGAAAACAAATTATGAAAATTGGAGATAAAGTAAAAATAATTAATATTAAAGGCATGTGGGATAAAGAAATCTACTATAAAGGTTGGGGATTAACTGATAGAGGAACTTTAATAGACTATAACGTCGAAGTACCTGAATTTGATAATATGCAATACTTTGAAAATGGAGACGAAGCCATAATTATTCCTTCTAGTTCAGAGATTATTGAAGATAGTTATATGTTGGAAATTGAGTTGACTGATAATAATGGTAGTGATTTTAAATGCCATTCTCAAACTTATTCTTTAGATGAATTAAAGTCTTTTTGTGAGATCAATTAAAAAATGCTATTTGAAAGGAGGAGAATAATTTTGAGAAAAGATAATGCATCCATCATTAGTAATTGGATTACTAAACAGCTAGAAAATGGTAAAAACTATGATGATTTATTGGAAACAGTATTTGTGGAAGGCAATGATTATTATATAATTTCGGAAGGTAATAGGAAAAAGAAAACATATAATCTTAAAGGATTATTTGGAAAAGCAGTAAGCATCGATACATTACTATAAAACACAATTTTGAAAGGAGTTTAAATATGACAAATGGAGATAGAATTAGGTCAATGAGTGACGAAGAGTTAGCAGAATATATTGTTTCTGAAACTGGATATCAAGAAAGTTCTTGGTCACAAACAAATTACGCTACAGGTGATGGGGAGAGTTTTAACAATTACGACAAAGCTTTTTTAAATGAATTAGAATGGTTGAAGAAAAATGTAGTTTAAAATCCAAAACTTAATTGAAGCAGAAAGGAAATAATAATGAATAAAGAATATATACCACTATATGTAATTTATTATCATAATCAAACATCTGGAAAATTTGAACCTTATCAAAGCGTATGTGGAATTACAGTTTTTTATATGGATAAAAAGGATGCTGAAAAACAACTAAGAAAAATAACTGGCTATCCTGAGAATTATGAAATAGTTGAATATGTAGCAAAGTAAACTAAGGTATAAATAAAGTAAAATAAATTAACACTTGTAATCCTACAGTAACTAATATATAATTAATTGTAGGATTACAAAACAGAAATGAGATGATACATATGGGAAATAGTTTGGCATCTGAAGGAAAGCTCATGTACTACCCTACGGATTTAGGAGAAGCACATAGATTATTAGCACTCCTTGGCACAATAAATATTGATTGGACAAATAAAAACTATCTTAAGGAACATTATACAAAAGAAGGTATTTATCAAGAATTGGCTATGAAAGCACTTGACAACAATATCAGAATAGAAAATGTCTACTATGATTATTGGTTAAATATAAATCAATATGATATGATAAAAACTCATTGTGAATTTAGTATGGGGAGTCATAATAATTATGAAATTGTGGTTGCAGACCTTTTTGCTGGAGAAGGATTATTTTTAGATACATTTGCTTCTTTTTTACCTAGAAAAGATTCAAGTAATAATTACATTCTCGTTGCCAATGAAATTGAGGAAAATCGATTCAAGGAAATTGAGAAAAATAAAAACATTTATGATTCTTACAATAAGTCATTTGAAGAATTGTCCCAAATTCCAAAGAATTCAATTAGTTTGATGCTTTACAATCCTCCATATTCTTCATCTAATTCTGAGAGAAACTGCAAAAGATATCTAAAAATGCTATTAGACAGACAATTAATTTATAACCCCTCAACATCTAAAGATTACAAAACAGGTTGCATAGTATGTGTAATCCGTAAAGATGATTTTCTAGACTCCCTAGACATTCTATCGAAAAACTTTGACATCCTTAAAAATTCAATCTATAAAACCAATCCAGAGGAATACGCTAAATTTAAGCAATACATTTTCATAGCTCACTTAAAACGATTCCCCTATGACCTCAATAATACCCTACAAGCAATGGATTTCACTAAGCAATACAATGAAGTAAAAGAAATAATCCTCTCTGAGCCAGAATTCAAACTATCACAATACAATACATATCAATCAATGAATTACCCATATATCGACTATGATACAGCAAAAGAAAATAATAAATATATTGAATCTCCTGAGACACATATCAGTAAAAGTGATTCAATATGGAAATGGGTAAAAGGAATTACTGAATTAAAAGATTTAGGTGAAGAAAAATTAGTAGTACCCAAACCATTAAAATTAGGAGAAATAAGTAATTTGTTAGCATCTGGAATGATTAATGGAGAAATATCTTTAGAAGATGGTACTGGTAAGCATGTAGCTATTGGAGGTACTAAAAGTATTGAGAAAAAAGAAACAAGAAAATACAAAGATGATAATGGAGATAGTTTTACTGAAACAAAAATTATTAAAATGAGTTTACCATATCTTAATGTTTTATGTTCCGATAATGGTAAATTAGTGATAAAAGAGCTTGGAGGTGAATAATTATTGATTCCATATCTTAGAACAACAGACAAAAACACAATAAATTGTAATGCTGATTTGGTAATACTTGATTCAGGAGATCCAATATTAATTTCTTTATGCGATTTGCATATTAAAAATAGAAAAATATGTGCAGATATAATCTCTCATTCTTATCATATTTCATTAAGAGATAGAGAAGATATATTCTTTGAACAGTCACTATATGGCAGGGAAAATCATTATAGATATAAATCTGACAGAATGGAAAACGATTTAACACATACAATTATTTACAATACTAAAATAAATGATTATTGTATTAATTGGAACAATGAAGATAAGAATGAGATTATTACAAAATATTTAAGAAATATTCATTATTTACCTGTTACAAGTGAAATTGTTAAAATGATTTTAGATAAAGATGAAGTAGAGAAAGCAAAATATAAATATGGTAGTTATGGATGTGTTAGTGAATGTACAGTTTATACTAATAATCCTATATATTTAGATTTAAAAGTTTATAAGATTAATGTAACTTGGTTTAAACAAAGTTTAAATGCTTTGACTTTAGTTGGATATGCAGAGGATTTTGATTGGAGTACAATTGACGATGTTCAGGATTATATATTTTCATTTTTAGAACCAATTAAAGAAAGATTAAAGCAAAATGTTAGAGTTTTGTTTGATCTTAAGCTAGTGAACCCTAAGATATTTGAAGGGAAAATAGTTCCATCAAGTGGTCAGATACCAGTTATACAAGGGGCATTAGAAGTATTAAAAAGAAGCAGGTTCGTATATCTAGCAGCAGAACCCGGATTCGGCAAAACGAACATAGCCACTAAAGCAAATCATTGTCATTTATATGCTAACAAACAAAATTATGTAACATTAATTGTTGCACCCGCGATTACACTAACTCAGTGGGAAAAAGAAATTAAATTGAGTGTTTCTGACAAAGTAGATATTCATATTATCAAGAAGACATCAGAGTTTATTAATATCTACAATAAGAATCAATTAAAATTTAATAAACCTACATATTTCTTAGTAGGTAAGGAAACATTCAAATTAGATGCAAAACGTATATCAGGTGTAAATATTAAAACAATGGAAATTAAGCATAAAAAGGAAGTACAAAGTGGAGGATATTATAGTTACTCATCTATTAAAGAAGTTAAAGAGAAAATTACAATCGCATGTTGCCCAGATTGTGGGAAACCTTTACAGAATGAATTGAGGAAAAAAGAAGATGTATTTTTTACTGCTAAAGATTTTGAGGGAAATCCTAAGAAATCAAATTATAAATGTTCAAATTGTAATGCTGTATTATGGCAGAGTACATATGATAAAACTAAGAAAAGTAGTTTAATAAGATTTATTAAAACAAAGAATATTCATTTTGATAGTGTAATCAACGATGAAATACACGAGTCTAATTCAAATTTTACACTAATCGGAAATTCAACTAGAACACTATTCAATTATGCTAAAAAGATAATTTTGTGCAGTGGAACCTCAAACAATGGATATAGTAGTTCTTTATTTAACCTATTTCTTGGGTTATTACCAAACAAACTTAAAGCAAATGATGTTATGGAAATAGAAAAATTTATTAAAGCATATGGAACATTAATGGCAGTTTCTAAAAAGAAAGATGGAGAATATTATAGGTCTGGCAGAAGCGAAATCAAAGATAGTGAGTTCAAGGAAATCGAAGGAATCAATAGTCTGATTTTCACTAAATATCTCGCAGAGAACTATATCTTTGCTACTTTAGAGGATCTAGGAAAGGATTTGCCGGACTTAAATGAATATTATGTACCAATCAGTCAAACGCAAGAAATGGAACGATTAGAGAGTAATCTGTGGAATGATATTAAATCTGCTAATGCTTTTAATGCAAAAATGTATGAGGATTCAATTGTAAAACATTATGTAAATAATCCTTTCAAATGGGATAGTATTCCAATCAATAGAGGAGAAGAAAGTTATAAAGAAGTTCAACCTAAATGTATTGCTGATTGTATTTTACCAAAAGAACAAGCTATATTAGATAGAGTTTTGCAAGAAGTTTCAGAAAATAGAAAAGTTTGTATATATGTTTACTTCAATGGTGGTGGAGAATATATGAATGGAGACACTATTTCAAAGAGAATTGAATCTTTATTAACAAGAAATAATATCAAATGTTTTGTATTGAAGACAAGTGTTCCCACCTATGAGAGAAAAGATTTGCTTGAGAAAAAGAAAGATGATTTTCAAGTATTGATCAGCAATGCAAAGTTGCTTCAGGTGGGAGTTAATCTTGTTTTTATTCCAACCTATATAAATTATATACCTAGTTATCATGTAAATGTTGTTAGTCAGTCAAATAGAAGGGGATATAGGGCCAACAGTACGGAAGAAAATAGGATTTTTCATTTTTATTATGATAATTCATGTGAGAATGGGATTATTAAAAGATTTCAGCGTAAGATGGCAGAAAGTAAAGCAATTGTCGGCCAATTTGATGTGTGTTTGGAAGACGATGATTCAATTAGAACTGCTAGTAAGTTGGGTAAGAAGATTAATGAAGGTGTTGTATAAATATAGAAATAATTATTTGACATTATATGTTGTACATGTTATAATAAATATATACTAAATACATAAAGAAAGAGGAAATAAATAAATGGCAGAAGAATTTAAGTTAGATATTAACATTACTAAGAAGAATATTGAGTTAATGGCTAAACAGGTTATCAGGGAAATTATTGAATCGGAGATTAAAGAAACAGTTAAAAACATTAACTTAGATAAGATCATTGAAGATAAACTTAAATTAATTGATTCGGAAATACTTAAAGCAGTGGGTGTTCAAGCAGAAAAGGTTGTTACAAATATTAAACAAAATGTTGTACGTGATTTTAATGCTGAAATGCGTAAAATTATCTTTGATGAAATTGAAAAGAAACCTTTATCTGGAAACCTATATTTAAAAGTTGGGGGTATTGGTACAGAATATGACAGATATTAGTCTTTAAAATATTTCTTTGAAAGTATTTTGGAAAGGAGGTAAGCAAAATTATTAAATTATACACTCAAGAAGTTACTCATTGCTTAAACTGTCCAAATATCTTTTCAACACACAAAACCACTAAGATTGGTAAATATATAAGTGAATATCGATGCAAAGCTGTTGGAGATAGAACTTGGAAATTCATACATATAAAAACAGATGAAGAAGAAACTTATTTCCCAGAGTGGTGTCCACTATTAAATATTGGCGAAGAAACACATTGCAATTGTAATACTCGTATGGAAGATGATTAAACTAAGAAAGGAGAAATAAATGCAACAAAAAGTTAAAGCAAAAATCAAAGGTGCATTTTGGGGAACTGCTACAGTGATATTAGACCATGATGGGACAATTATTGAAGTAGAAGAAGTGGAAGATCTTGATGATTTCGATGATTGTGAAGTTAGAGAAATTCTTTATAGGATTGGAGGATAAATACATATGAAATATCGAGAAGGAGATAAGGTAGAAATCATTGATCAATCTTCAGGGTTTTACAAAAAGAAAGGTTATGTAATGATAAAACGAGAAATCAATGACAAAATATGGATTGCTTTTCCCCTGCCAAATCAAATGGAAATGGTTTTGAGTTAGATCAAATAAAACTCATAAAAAGTTCTATTAAAGGAAAAGAAGTTGAGCCTTGTGGATGTTGTTTGTCAAGCACTGGTTATATATCGGCTAATGTATTGCTTGAAGAATGTCCAATAAAGAGAAAATTAGGACAACATGAAGATTTTGTAAATATGAACTTTAAAGAAAAGGTTAAAGTATGTACTTGTATAAGCTCTAATTATGCTTTTGGTGTGCCAACTTGTGAACACTATAAAGGATTAAGGGAAGTAACTCGTGGCGGTAGAAAAGTATGGAGAGTATTTTGCGATGCTGTGGAGGTTTAAAAAATAAATATTTTAGGAAAGAAGGAAATAATAATGAAAAAATGGATTGGTATTATCTTATATATTATAGTAATGACAGCAATTTCTGATTATGTTTCTACTTCGTGGTTATATGTTTACGGTTTTGGGGCAGGAATTTTTAGTACGTTCTTTTCAAAAAGTATAAAATAAAATTTTAATATATAGAAAGAAGGAATTAAAATGGAAGAAAAACAAATCAATATTAACAAACATATGTATTTTAGTGTTGAATATGGAAGATTTTATTTAACATCAGAGGCATCTGAAATTATTTATAGACAAAAAGAATTAATTTGCAGTTATAGTGGAGCTAATGAATGGATTCATCATTTTACTTGCGAAATGCTTGATTTTTGTTCAGGTGCTAGTATTTACAATTACGCATTAGGGACTATTAGACACGAAGAAGAAATGGCAAAAGTATTCAATTCTAATAAAGAAGGTTTGGTTAATTTCATTAATAAAACAACTCAGGAACCTTGGGGTAAAAAGATGTATGAAATGATCGAGATGATTATTGATGGAGCAGTAACCAATTGAGTACATAAAATTGTTATCCTATCAATATTCCATTTTAAAGTGTTTAAAAACAAAGGAGGATGAGCAATAAATGTTTAATTTCTTAAAAGTTCTAATTCCAAATGGTAATACAAAAGAATTACAAGGTGTTGAAACATTTATAGTATCATGGACAAAGAGAGTTGGAGAGTATAACGGAGACACAAGACAATGTTATCAAGCTTTTGTTAATCATGAAGAGGCTATTAATTTTAAAAAGTCATTAGAAAATGCTCATGAATTAATTGGGAATACTTCTGGAACTAGAGTTAGACTTGAGAAGCAAATATCTGGATTAAAATAAAGGAGGTGAAATTATGGAAATTCTAGAATTACACGACCACGTTTATGACACTTACACAAATAAAGTCAAAGGCAACTACCTTCTTTCATACGAAATGGTTCAGCGAAAATTAACTCGTAATTATCATCTATCAAAGAAAATAAAATTAGGTTCACAGGAATTATGTCTGTATGGTTGCCTTACATTTCTAGTTAGCGAAAATTGTGTCTTATGGATAAAGAATTACATAGGCACAGATACATCTTGGTTTCAGAAAGACATGAAAAAGTACAATAAACTCAATGAGCAATTAGGAATCGACAACAATTCAAGAGAATTAAAACTTGACTAAATGCTAAAATAAATATATAATGAAAGAGAGGAAGAAATAATTGAATAATATGAATAAGATTATGATACTTAAAGGTGGTAGCCCTGCAATACATAAACTAGGCGATATTAGTAGAAAATATGATGATAAAATTAGAATTCATTCAGAAGATGATACACATTACATAGGGAATTTTGAAGAAGGTTATGGATTTATTAATGTAAAATTTAACAAATCAGATTGCAGACTATTAAATTTAGAAGAAAGAGAAAAGTTAAATGGAAGTTGGTATGGTATTAATGGTAATCCTTTGTATAGAATTTATGTTGATGAGGAAGGAAATATTGTTGATGGGAAAGCATTAACTGTAAAAGGGGTTATCACTAAAGTTACAGATTCTTTAGGTAATGATAAACATAGTAATTTTGTTAATTTATCAGTTGAATTTGGAGAAGATATTTTAATTGGTAGAAGTATTGTTATGCTGACTGGTGAAGGTGCTATTACTACTTCAAGAGTAACTAATGTTGATATTATTGATAATCAATATGTAATTTATACTAATAATAGTGTTTATTATATTAATGTAAATAAAGGAGGAAAATAATAATGGCTTTAGTTATCTTAATATGTCCAGAGTGTGGTAAGAATCAATGGGGAATGCATAATCTCAATGATTTCACATATCAATGTTCTCATTGTAATAAATGGATTAGTGATGAAGATATGGTGCATGAATCAATTGATGCCGTGATTGAATATTAGATTAATAAATACCATTAGATAGGGGTGAAAATAATTATCTTAGCAGAAAAGATTATCTCATACATAAAGAATGAAGCAGATAAAGAAGTTGCAAGAAAAGCTAAAGCAAAGGATCAAGATATAAGAGGATACATAATTGATTGTGTTTATAAAAAGCAAAAGAAGAGAAGAAAATATATGGGTGGAAGAAGGGGGTAATCATATGAATAAATTTGAGTATAAATTAACTTTTGAATCTGACGCTAAAGACATTCCCGACATTTTATTTAAGATTACGGAAACAGTAAGAATAGAATTATTAGATAAAATTACAAATACAGTACCGACAATAACTATGTTAAATAAATAATACTTTCAATTGACTCATTTATTTGTTAAATAGAAAGGAATTAGTGATTATGAGTATCAAAGAAATGAAATGGGTAATCAGTAAAGAAAGAACGGAAATAGTGACGAGAAATGATTTAGATAAAACGCTGTTAGAGGGTTAAACAATATTATCAAATGTGAAACAAAGAAAGATTTTAAATCCTTTAAAAAACAGTTAACTAATGTATTAAGTTGGTATGATGATTACTTGGATTAATCAAATTAAGATTTCGAAGTAGAAAGGAGACAAAAATAATATGGTAGTGTCATGTAGATATGATAATATCAACGTACAAATAACTAAAATTGATAAAATACAGACTGAAAGAACTTTTAATGGTAGAACAATTGTATATGGAACAATCGAAGTAAAACCAGATGAAGAAGAAAGTTTTTGCGAAGATTTTATTTACAAAGGTAAGTCAGGAGAACCAAAGTCTAAAATTATTGAGTACACAAGGCAAATTGGAATTGAAGCATATAAAAGTAGATTAAAGAAACAAGATCAAACATTATTAGACTATGTTAATAGTTTTAGTGAGGATTGATTATATAACTAAAAAGGAAGTGTAAACATGTTAATATCAACAATTGTAATTTCAGGTTTAATTGTCTTAGGTGTAGGTAGCGCTATATGGTTTGCTTCTCAAAGAAAGAAAAATGAAGAACTTAAAAAGGAAGTCAATCTCTATAAAAGCAAACCATATGAATTCAAGAGTCAAAACACTCCTACATACAATCCAATTCAAAACTCAACTACAAGACTAACATCTTCCACCTTAAAAAGTTCTACAACAATATATAGAAGTAATAATCATACTAATAATACATCTAATTTATTAAACACCATCATTACAGTTGACGTTATAGATAGTTTATCAGATGATCATAAACATTCTTACCATTATTCTACGCCTTCTTATGAATCACATAGTCATGATAGTAGTTCTTCGCATAGTTCATATGATTCTGGTGGGAGTTATGATTCAGGAAGTTATGATTGTGGATGACGCGATTAATGGATAGAGAATTATTCACTAAAAATGAATGGAAGTTATATAGGTTACTAGAATTAAATAAAAGAATAAAGGAATTGCAAGAGTTTATTAATAAATTGGAGTATATGTCTAATTGTGAATATAGGAGAGATAATCCATTTAAAGATTTTGGAGAAGATAGTGACCAATATGTTTATACTAAAAATAATTATGATGTAGAAGATTTTTGTTTTAAATTATCTCAACAACAGGATGGATGCCCAAGTTATGATTATAAAGAAGAGTACAGTTATAATTCCTTAAATATTAATTCTAAAGAAATTTTTGATAGTTTAGGAATTAATGAAAAAGATTTTTATAAAGATATAATCCATAATGCATTAATAATTGAGTTATCAAAGAAAATTGAAGAGTTACAGAAAGAATTTGAACAAATAGATCTAAATTGAGCGTTTAAAATGTAGTATTTAATGGATTGTGAAAGGTGGTGATGATATACATGCTTGTAATTTCTATTATTGCAATAGTTATAGTTTTACTATTCTTAGCAATACCACTATACTCAAAAATAGGTCAAAAAGTTGAAAATATACAAAATAAAATTAAAGAGGAGATTAAAAATAATGAGAAATAATTTTGAAATTGATATGAGTAATTTTAAAATGAATAAATTCACTAAAGGTTTAATTACAGTTGGAGTATCAGCAGTTGTTTTACTTTCAGGTTTTGCAATGTCTACTACAAAAATTAATCCAGGTCATGCAGGAATTGTCTATAATGTATCTGGTGGTCTAGAAGAAATTACTTTGAGTCAAGGATGGCATATTGTAGCTCCTTGGAAAAGCATTAGAGAATATCCAATTTCAACTGAAACCGTATGGTTGACTAAAGGTACAACTGAGGGTTCGCCTAATGATGATTCCTATAATACTTCTACAATGGAAGGTAAACCAGTTAATGTTGATGCTTACTTTACATATCATGTAAATGTAGAAAAATTACCTGCAATATTCAATCGTTTCAAAGGTGCTGATATTGAATCTATTCAATCAGGATACTTAAAACAACAAGTCAAAACAGCATCACAATCTGTTACATCTAGTTATAGTGTTCTTGATTTGTACGGAAATAAACGTTCAGAAATTCAAAATAAAATTCATGATATATTAATCAAAGAATTAACTCCATTTGGTCTAGAAGTTGAGACATTTAGTTTTGGAGAAATTCGACCTGATGCTGATACTATGAAAGCAATTCAAGCAAAAGTTGATGCACAACAAAAACTTCAACAAATGGAAATTGAATTATCACAATCTACAGTTACAGCAAATAAAGCAAGAGTAGATGCGAAAGGGATAGCAGATGCAGCCGTAATTAGAGCAACTGGTGAAGCAGAAGCAAATCAAAAATTACAAGCATCGTTAACTCCTGAATTGATTCAAAAATTATGGATTGATAAGTGGGATGGTCAACAATCTCAAGTTGTTGGTAGTGGAAGTCAAATGATTAATATTCCGGCTATTGGTGGGTCTAAGTAATCAAATATCAGAATTAATTTAATAATAATTAAAAAAAGAAAGAGGTAATAAATAATGTTTAATAAATTAATTGAGATGGTAATGTCAAATCCTAAATTAGCTAAACCAATGGTAAGTGAATTGGTAGATCAATATAAACCTTTGCTTTATGGAGTTGCTGAAGAATTATTTAACATGTATAAAGATTATGCTAATAATACTGAATATTTTGCTACTACTGCGACTACTAAAAAGAATCAATATGACGCTTATGTCAATGTAGGGTTTTCAAATGAGCAATCTATGAGTTTAGTATTGAATGATGCTAAGAAATTAGAAGATAGGTTAAATAAATTGGGTTCTGGTGTAAAATCAAAGAAATAATATAGAGTGGGGAGTTAATTCTCCCCTTGTAAATAAATAGGAGAGTGTTAAATAATGGACATTAATAAAACAATATAAAAACTTGAAGAATATAACACCTATAAACATAACATAGATCCATTTAATATTGAAATGAACAGATTGATGAATGATGTATATCCTTATGAAAAACTATATCGTATTTTCAAACTAGGTCAAGCGCAAATGTTGGCGATGTTTAAAAATCACACATATCAATATTTTTGCAATGATGATAAAGATTATATTGATGCCATTGTTAAACAATCAAAAGAAGACCCAGAAATGAAAGGTTTCTTAGATATATTGATTAAAGAATAGCAAAGGAGGAAATTATGAAAAAATTTATTAAAGATATGGTTGAAGATGCTAAATTAAACGACATGTCTACTATGTATATGTTTTTTGTTTCATTAATTAGTTACGATAATAATTTAACAAATGATGAAATTAAGCGAAATTGTGAAATATTAAATGAATTAATCAAAGTGTTATCTGATTATAGTGACAACAAAGAATTACAAGACATTAAAGAAAAAGCTATTAAATATAATGAGAAGTATCAAATCCATTAATTTATTTATTTAATTTTATAGAAAGGAGAGAATAAATATGGACTTAAAGAAAGCTCAAGCAACAAAAGGTGGAGTCATACATATAGCATATTTGAAATCAAATATGAGTTTGTGTTTGCAATATGTAGGAGAAGGAGTACAGGATATTCAAGACAAGAATGTGACATGTAAAAGATGTATAAAGGCATATGCAAAAATTGAAGGGAATGAGAAAGAGAGTTAAATATAAAAATAAAATATGTTGACATTGGTTAATGAAAATGTTATACTTATTAAGTAAATAAATACATACTATATTAAAAAAACGAGGTGAGAAAATGAAAGTTAAAATTTTAACCAATTATTTTATCGAAGATGTACCTGTCGGATCGTTAATTGAAGCAAAATATTTCATAGATATGTCATCAGAAGAAAAGGTAAAATTGGCAAATGTTTTAAAAGGTGAGGAAGAATCACAGACATTATGGGATAATCTTGATGTATTTGTTCAAGACAGTAAAGGTGAGTGGATTTAGATGTACGATGACGATATTGAGATTGTGGTAGATTAAATAAATAAATAAAATGGAGGTTTATAAAATGAAAGTTGGAGATAAGGTTTTAATTACTGATAATCTTAAAAAACTTATACATAAAGGTTATGATATTGTTAACGAAATGTTGGACTATGCAGGTAAAACAACTACAATTAAAACTGTGTATAATTCAGAGAATAATTTAAAATATGATCTGGATATTGACGATGGTGAGTATTATTGGCACCCAGAATTATTAACTTCTCTTGTTTCACAAATGTCATATTCAAATCAAAATAATATTAAAAAGGAGAATGAAGCAATGGATAATGTAAAAGAAGGTTTTGTTATTTTTAATAAAATTGGAAATAAATATGTTGACGATTATTTTTCTGAAGTAGATGATTTTGATGAAGTTAAATTTTATGATTTTCAAGAAGAAGTACAAAATGAATTTGATAATATAGAAGAACCAGAAAATTTCACTATTCGTCAAATTAAAATTAGTGTAGAAGTTATTAAAGAATTTGAGAGAAAAGTGACTTTCGAAGAAGTAAAGAATAATTAATTTGAAAAAGGAAAATTTTAATAGACCTAAAAATGAGACAGAAATACACTTTCTACTAAAAGAAATATCAAAATACATATTATTCGGATGGGGTTATAAAATGTTAGCTACTGAGGTAGGTGGCATGTGGGACTTAGATATTGGCAAAAAGAGAAAAGAAATCATTGATGCAGTTGGAATTAAAAAGGTTAGAATAGCACCAAGGAAATTTCATTATGACATGAAAGGTATAGAAGCAAAAGCTAGTTTAAGTGATTTTAAGAATGGATTCTGTTGTGCTCCTGCAATGAGTTACATAATTTCAATTGTTAATACTATTCCTATTGAATTAATACCAAAAGATATTGGATTTATTGAAGTGGATCTTGATATCTTTGAGTTAAAGAAGTATTCACAAAAGCTATCTGATATGAAAGGCGTTTCATTAGTTCGAAGAGCAAAGAAAAGAATTGATTCTAGGTTTAAATCAGAAGAAAAGTATCGCAAATGGTGTGCTGATTGTTTGGAAAGAGTTGCTTATAGAAGTAGTTCAGAGTTATTATTTTGGAGAAATTTCATTGAGTTTAGTGATAAAAAGTAGAAAATAAAAATATAGGAGGAATTAATTCATGAATGATAGTTTAGAAATACTTGAAGAAATTAAAGAATACATAAATGGACATTATAAAGCATATTGTTGTGGTTACACAGAACTTAGGTCAGAAGGAAACAGCAATGATGTATTTAGTGATGGTTGTAGCAATGGAGAGGCATGGGCATTATATTCTATCGGAAATATTATTGGAATGGAATTAGAAGAACCAGAAGAAAGTGATGATGAATATTAATCAGTTCAAAGTTTAGTTTTAAGGGAGGGGAGGTGATAAAATTGCTACTTGCAGAAAGAATGATATTATTTTCAGATATTGGACAAAGAAAATATCTTGAAGATTGCAAGGATTTAATTGTAAATAAAATTAAAGATAGGGCCGAACAGGGATATAGAGAATTATGGTTAACACTTAATCAAGAAAATGGTTTTAAAAAACATCTTGATAAAATAGACATAGAATCTATAATGGATTATTTGAAATCAGAAGGGTTTAGAGTATCAATAGGTGGTTATCATATGCAAATTGAAACATTGGTTGTTAGATGGTAATAGAACGTTAGTTTGTGGTATTTAAGGAGGTGAACCATGGACGAAGACTTTATAAATAACTTAAAAATCTTTATAGAAGATTATGAAAAACTAAATAAATTTTGCAAAGAAATGTTTAATGATAAAAGAATACCAGACAAAGTTAAAAACATGTATTCTGAAAAATATAATGCACTCAATATTCATAGAATTGGTAAATAAATTAAGGAGGTGATTATTGTAAATACATCACGTAAAATGATTAATGAGTATAAAAATAATCCTAAATCAGCAATTAAACAATTAGAGTTTTGTGAGTATGAATGTGAAGGTGGAGTGCTAGTTAATAATGTTGCATTTCTAGCATTGAAAGAGTTGTTTTTAGGAGAAGAGGAGCAATAATCATATGAAAAAAGTAAGATTCCTTAAAGACTTTTACACATTTGATAAAGATTCATTTAGAGTTATTCTTGCAGAAGATAGTGAGTACTATTATATTCAAGAGAATCTACATACTTTGGATAAGTTCAGATTACCCAAAAGAGATAATGGTGTTTTATTTCAAGTTGTGGAGAGGAGTTAAAAAATGAAAAGAGAAGATATTACAGTTGGAATGAAGGTCATACCTCATTCAAAAACTACAGCAAATTATGGTGGTTTAAATTGGAGTACTAATTGGAAGAGAGCAAAAGAAATCAATCAACCTTATTTGTTTGTAAGCGGAATTCAAACTGATAGAATTATTTTAAGTAATGAAAATAGGAAAAATGATGTGGGAGATTATTTTCTACCAGAAGATTTTGAACCATACATAGAGGAAAAATTAAATAAGCAAAATAATAATGAAAGTGGGAATACTAAAATGAAAAAATCAGAATTAAATAGTTCAATGCTTTTTAAAATGAGAGATGGAGATTTATGTGTTTTATTGAGTGATATTAAAGGAAATAATATCTTCTGTAATCAAAATGATCTTAAACAAGGATATAGTGATTATTTTATTACTTTGGATGATTTTGATGAAGAATTGTCTTCTGAAGGAGATGGTTATGATATTGTTGCAATTAAACAAAGAAATAGTTGTGTAAGAGTTATTGCTGATGTTTTAGAAGGGGAAGAACCTAAAGAATGGGATTGGGTTGAAGAGGTTGAGAAAGGAGATGTAGAAGAAGAATCAAAGGTTGAAAATACTGTTCAGAATATTACAATTAATGTTACCATTGATTCAAAATATGATATTAATGATTTAATGAGAGAATTATCATCAAAAATGAAGAATATCAGCAATTATTAGATCCTCAAGAAATTTTCATTTTATAGGATTATGCTTAAAATGACCATAAACTCTAATTTTAAGTAAAAATCATTAAAATAGCCCTGTAACCGTTGCTATATAAGGGTTTGTGGTCATTAAATAAGCATAAATAATTATATTATATATTCTATCCTATGAAAGTGGAATTTTAAGTGGTTTATGTTTTTGTTGAAAGTAATAAATAAAAATACTTGACATTGAGATTAGAAAATGTTATAATTATTAAGTGGAGTTATTGAAAGGAGTAGCGAGTGGATAGATTAAATATTTTCGAAACAGAACTCTCATACATATTAAATCCTAAGATCAAAGAATTTACAGAAAAAGCGTTAAATAATTTACCAGAATATTTCTTTTCAATTCCTGCCAGTTCGTCTGGTAAATATCATCCACAATATGCTTTAGGAGAGGGAGGTTTAGTAAAACATACTCAAGCAGCAGTAAGAATTGCAATAGAAATGTTTAGATTAGATGTTTTTAAATATACTGAAAATGAAAAAGACATAATTATTTCATCATTAATACTTCATGATGGATGTAAATCAGGATTAGATAATAGTTCTCATACCATCACAGAACATCCATTAATTGTTGCAAATATGCTAAGAAATAATCAAGAAATAAATAGTTGTATAGACAAAGAAATATTAAATATGATTGTTGGTAATATTGAATCACATATGGGAAGTTGGTGTTTTGATTATAAGACAAAGAAACAAGTATTACCAAAACCAAAAAGTAAAATACAGCATTTTGTTCATTGGTGTGATTATTTGGCTAGTAGAAAATGTTTAGAATTCAATTTCGATGTAAAAGTTGTGAGATAAAATAATAAAATAATAATAGGAAGGGAAGATGCTTATTAAAACAAAAGCGTGGGGTCAAGTTCCTATCTGTAGAAGTAATTCACCGCCTTCTTTCAAATTATACTTTAATAGATCATGTGCATTAAATAATATAATAAAATAAAATTATTGAAAGAAGGAATACATAATATGGCAAAGAAAGAAGATAAAAAACAACTAAAAAAAGGTCAATCATTGTTTCAATTAATTGGAGAAGCTAAAATTACTGATTTCACATTTAAGATGAATGAAACTACTAAAAAGTCTGATTGGGTTT
>Ga0209728_1000896_pt1 | contig 20626 bp, 38 predicted proteins | sample RifGroD1_FD_183997 | JGI IMG/M metagenome (GOLD analysis project Ga0209728, IMG submission 183997) | Groundwater microbial communities from Rifle, Colorado, USA - Groundwater D1 (SPAdes) (version 2) | ecosystem: Environmental > Aquatic > Deep subsurface > Groundwater | place: Rifle, Colorado... | reverse complement strand
ACATATATAATAAAATGGAAATTAGATTCATTGAAGGTAGATTAAAATTTAGTGGATGTGAAGATTCTGCACCATTTCCAAGTATGATTGTAGTGTTTAGAAAGTTAAAATAAAATTTAGTTTTGGATCAATAATAAAAGGAGAAATTAAATATGAAATTTATAATAAATAATCATATTACATATGAAGTAGAAGAGCAATTATTTTATAATCTTCTTAAACAAGAGAATATAACTGTAGAAGATTATAAAAAAGTAGCATGTAATGAATTTAAAGAAATGTTAGAATCAGAAATTGGTACATCGGAACAAGTAAAAAATCTTGTAATCGAAACAGATATTCAAATAGAAAATAATACAGATTCTTATTGTCCAATATGTGCAGAAAATATAGGAGATGAACCATTTTGTTCTTCTTGTGGAGATGTTTCAGGTACAGAAGTAGGAGAATATAGTTTACATGAAAGAGATTATTATATTAAAAAACAATTGAAAGTATTTGGAGAAGTATATGTAGAACCAGTTAATTATTTAAAAGGAGAATAAATAATATGAACAGTAAATGGCATTTATATTTATCATATTTAAAATCTATAATTAGAATATCAGGTTGTTCATTATCATTAATATACAATGAATGGTCTATATTAGCAATTAGTTTTGTGATAGCAGAGGTGCTTGGAGTATTAGAAGAAATTAAAGATGAAAGATAAAATAAATAATAAGGGAGAAAATATATTTATGTTATGTAAACATCTATCATCTAATGAAAATGAAAGAGGAATGGATTATGGCATTATAGATTATTATTGTGATTATTATGAAAATTACATAGATCCATCAGAATGTATTACGTGTAAATATAAAAAAGTAAAAGAAATAGTATACCTTGCTAACCCATATGGATTCTCTAAACAACAAAAAGAAGAATTACTGCCTAAATTAGTATCTAAAATAGAATCTTTAGGATATGAAGTTTGGGAACCATTTGAAAGGAATAATCAAATAGACTTCTCTAACGAAAATTGGGCATTTAATGTAGGTCAAGCTGATAAGAAAGACGTTGAAAACTGTGATATTATTTTTGCTGTTGTTAATGGCACACCTCCAGATGAAGGAGTTATGATTGAATTAGGAATGGCAATTGCTTTAGGTAAAAAAGTATATCTATTTAGAGATGATTTTAGAAAATGTACAGATTCAGGTAAATATCCATTAAATTTAATGTTGTTTACAGGATTGCCTAAAGATGATTGGGAGAAATATTATTTTACTTCAGTAGAAGAAATAAATTTTTAATATATAAAGGAGAAATGTGATTATGAAAGGTTTATACAACAAATACATAATTTCCAAAGCAGACGGAACACCTATAGACCCTAATGCAGATTATTTTGTATTGAGATTAGATACTAATATGAAAGCAATAAATGCATTATTGTTTTATGCTAATGTAATACATTTTGATAATCCAATATTATCTGAAGAATTAAGAAATAAATGTAATTATCATTGCGAAAGAATTATAAGAAAAACAGAAAAAATAAAATAGAAGGAGAATTAACATGTCTAAACCACTCATAGAATTAATATCTTGTGATGCAGGTGATTGGAGTGTACTAAGAGTAAATTTAGGAGAAAATTATGAATTTCAAGGTCACACAATACCCGAACATGAATGGATTAAATTAATAAAATTATTAGGTTATAAAATCGAAGAAAGAAATATATCCGATGAAGATATGGAATATGGTAATTATTAATATGAAAAATATAAAAAGGAGATTAAATATATGAAATTTATTAAAGGTGTACCAGATTTAAAAATATTACAAAATGACCAATACATATTTGAAATTAAAAGTGTACAAAGATTTGATGAAGACGAAGATAGGGTAATTTTAAAATGTGCAGAAGAAATATCAGAATTTAAAAGAGATTTTGTTTGTGATATGAATTGTTCTTTTACAGTAGAAGATACTATTTTAAAAGTAATGAATATGCGAAATGATACTATTAAAGATTTAGTATTAGTTTATATTAATAAGCAATCACAATATGGATATATTCCAGAGTTTGAGTATGTATTTTATAAATAAAAAAGGAGTAAATAATGGCAGAATATACAATAGAAATAACTCAATATTGTCTACATAATTGTAATTATTGTTCAACCAATGCAACTGAAAATGGCATACATATCAATATAGAAATAATAAAACAATTCTTAAAATCTAATAATATACTAGCAACAGATAGAATTAATATATCAGGTGGAGAACCTTTATCTCATCCTAAATTTTATGATATATTGCAATTATGTAAACAATTAACTCCTGATGTTTGGGTGTATACTAACGCAATAAATCAAATTAGATATAATACATCTATAATAGAAGAAATACAAGTAGAAGCAAATGTATGTTTAATGCCAGGTGAAGATGTTTATATACCTAAAAATGCTCATAAGGTTCATTTACTTCAATTTGTTCCAACTGGAAGAGGCAAGAATATAAAATCTATTGATGTTAAATTATCTGGTGAAAATTGTGCAGAATGTAATCATAAAGTATTACAAGCAGATGGAAAAATTGTAGATGCCCCTTGTAAGAAAAATTATAATTGAAATGAGATGATTAACTATCAATAAGGATAAACATATTATTCAAGTTAATCCTGTTATTGATTATGCAATGAGAGGACTATGTAGAAAACCATATTACAACCATCCAAAAGGATGCCCTAATTTTAGAAAGAGATCAGATTGTCCTCCATTTGCACCTTTATTTGATAAATATATAGATATGTCAAAACCTATTTATGCAATATATAATATATTTGATTATAAAGGACATATAGAAAAGATGAAATTAAAACATCCTAAATGGTCAGAACATCAACTTAAATGTGTATTATATTGGCAAGGTTCGGCAAGAAAACAATTAAGATTAAAATGCGAAGAATTTATGAAGGAACATGAAGAATTAGGATATGAAATTATTACATGTCCTGAAGCAATGGGAGTAAACCTAACTGAAACAATGGAGAATGTAGGAATTATATTAGAATGGCCTCCTGTTAATATAACTTATCAAATTGCAATTGCAGGGATTAAAAAATAAAGGAGAATTATTATATGAGAAGAAAAGTTAAAGCAAAAATTAAAGGTAATTTTAGTGGAATTGCTATTATTATCTTAGATAGTAATGGCAATATCGAAGAAGTAGATGAAGTATTAGAAGTTGATGAAGTGGATGATTGTGAAGTTATTGAAGAAATATATCAAGTTGGTGGATAATAACTTAAAATAACTAGATATAGTGTGTAAATATAAAATTACTACTATATCTAGTATTAAAATCATGACAAAAGTTCGATTTTGTGTTGATATGAAAGTGAGGTGATAAATTATATTAAAATTAGCATACGCATATAAAGATAAGTTATATTCTATATATCAAAGTATAGTATTCCAAGATAAATACAAATATTATAATTATGATAACTACTGGAATTATAATATAAATCTAAGCACAGATTCATGGAGTGACATTGAGTTAATTAGTGTTGATAATCAAGATAATATCCTTGGATTTTTTAGAGCAAATATATTGAGAAGTTCAGATAAAGTTTCTTCATTAGGCATTATTAATTTCTATGATAAAAATTTAACATTCTCAAGAGATTTATATAAATTTTTAAAAGATTTATTTGAGAAATATAATTTTAGGAAAATTGAATTCAATGTTGTTATAGGTAATCCTATTGAAAAAATGTATGATAAATACATAGATAAATATGGTGGAAGTATTGTAGGCATTAGAAAAGAATCTACAAGACTTCAAGATGGGAAGTATTATGATGTTAAAATATATGAGATATTTAGAGAAAATTATTTGGGATTGAAAAATAAACAAAGGAGAATAATATGAAAAATATATCAATTACCTAAAATACATATTAGAACATAAGAAAAATGTATTTATTGAATGTTGGAAAGATAAACAATACATACACGCACTTACTCATGATTTTAGTAAATTTTTACCTACAGAATTTATACCATATGCAGAATGGTTTTATGGATATCATGGTGTAAAACTTGAAAAAGATTATAATTATGAACAATTAAATAATGGTATGTCTAGTTTAAGCAGAAATTATATAGAATATAAAATTAATTTTAATAAAGCATGGGAACATCATTATAAAAATAATCTTCATCATTGGAATTATTGGATAGATAATAATGAAGTAGCACTTGATATGCCTATTAAATATATCAGACAAATGATATGTGATTGGAAAGGTATGAGTAGAAAATTTGGTGATACCCCACAATTATATTATAAAAATAATAGGCATAAAATGAATTTATCTACTAAAACTAGATGTAATGTTGAATTTATTTTGGGATTTATAGATTCAGGATGTTTAGTTAGTAATGTTACTTGGGATGATTATTTAAAATTAAATAATGTTGATGAAGAAATTGATTTTGCTTTAGTTTAGTAAATAAAGGTTATATTAAAAATAAAAATTATATAAAAGGAGATGATTAATATCAACATAAACAACCAAACTAGATGCATTAATTCACAACAATATTCCCTAGAAAACCTACCCCACTTATGTAAACTAACAGATAAAATTAAACAAATATCACAAACTAAAGAAGGACTTCTCTACCTAAAATCATTATTATCACATAAAAGGGCAATACTTTACTTTAAACAATCATCAACAAGAACATTTCTCTCATTTCAAAATGCTTGCCACATTTTAGGTATATCTACATCTGAAATTAGAGATACATCTACATCATCAGAAACTAAAAGAGAAACAGAACTTGATGCAATTAAAACATTCTCACAATATTCTGATTTAATAATTATGCGACATCCTTCATCTGATTTTATCTATGAAATATCAGATAATTTACCTGATGATATAAGGATAATTAACGCTGGAAGTGGTACAGATGAGCATCCTACACAAGCATTATTAGATTTTTATACTATATGGAAGTATGGTTTAGAGAATAAGAAAGTTGCATTTGTTGGAGATTTATTGCGAGGAAGAACTGTAAGATCATTGTCATTATTATTAAATAAAGTTAATGGTACTAAATTATATTTCGTTGCTCCTGATAAATTTCAGATTAAATCAGATATATTAGAGAAATTAAATGTAGAATATGAATTAACTGATGATTTTGAGAGAGTAATGAAGGAAGTAGATGTTTTATATATGGTGAGATTGCAAGATGAATATAAGGATCAAGGAGTTAGTGATAGTGAGATTATTGATACTAGTAGATATAGTATTAATCGTAGTAATATTAATAAATTGAAGAATAATGCTATTATATTACATCCATTGCCTAGAAGAAATGAAATTAGTATTGATGTTGATAAAGATAAGAGAGCAAAATATTGGGAACAGGTAGAAAACGGTATGTGGATGAGGGTTGCTTTAATTATGAATATATTTAATGTTAATGATAATATTTTATTAAATAAATAATTAAGGAGATAAATATTATGAAAACTTGTAATGGTTGTACACTTAGAAGATGTTGTCCTTTTAGTGATTTGGATAAAGGATGTCAAAATCATTGTACTGAAGAAATGTTTAATAATCTAAAGAAAGAATAAAATAATCACAAAATAAATAAATAATAAGGAAGTGAAATTTATCAAACTTATAGAAACTCTAAAATCAAAAGAAAATAATGTGATTAAATACATATTTCTTACTGATGATAATCAAATTACAGAATATAGTTACATAAATAAACATGATGGAAAAGATATAATATGCGTTCCATCTCAAACTGCATGTAATTTAGGTTGTAAATTCTGTCATTTATCAGATATAGAGAATATAAAGGTAAGAAATTTAAAGTCAGAAGAAGTTATAGAATCAATAAAAATAATTATTGATGATTTAAAATTATTAGATAATTGCAATACACCTAATGATAAAACTTTATTAATATCATTTATGGGTGCTGGTGAACCATTACTAAATACATATAATCTTATTACAGTTATGAATAGAATAAAGCAAAAATATGAAAACGATTATAAAGTAGTAAGATTTGCAATTGCAACATTAATTCCTAAGATTGAAAAAATGATTGATTTTATAGATATGATAAAACTTTCAGAATTAAATTGTAAATTTCATTTCTCACTACATTTCACAAATAATAAACAACGTAAAGAATTTATGCCAGCATCTTCAAACATAAGGAATTCACTTGCTTTATTAGAACATTATACATTACATACAGGAAATAAAGCAGAAATTCATTACACTTTAATTAAAGATGTTAACGATAGTAATCAAGATATAGATAATTTATTGCATTTAGTATATGGTAGAGGAATTCCTATTAAGTTTCTTCATTATAATGAGAAAAAAACATTAAATTGTTTTACTTCTGATAGAATTAGTCAATTCACTAAAGTATTAGAAGATAATGATATTGAAACTGAATTTTATATTCCTCCTGGCAGAGATATTGGTTCAAGTTGTGGAATGTTCTTAGTTGATTTGTATAAGAAGTATAATATAAATAATTAATTATAAAGGAGGGATAATATGCTATACAATAAACCAAATAAACTATATGGCATTGATTATAATACATATGCTTGTGGTGGTATTGGTTGTGCAAAACTAATACCTTTAGGAGAAGTAAGAGAATTATTTTATACTGAATCAGAGATGCTTAAAAGGTTATCTGAATTAAAATTTAATAATTGCTGTGATAGATTTGAATTATTTACAACCAATATTGTAAAAGAAAAATATGAATTTTAAAAAGGAATAAATATATGATAAATTTAGATACGGAAAGAAAACTCCAAGAAATATTAGATTATTATTGCAAATATAAATGTAATAAACAAGAAATAGAAAATAATATTATGGATATGTTGCATGGAGATATTAATGATGCGTGGATAAATGGTGATATATGTGATATTTGTATGATAAAGGAGTTTATTAGAGAGATAAGAGATGAATTAAAATTTTGAAAAGGAGAATCTACATGAGTAAATATAAAACATTAACTACATATTTTTGTTCATTATGTGGTGAAAAATATAATTCTGATATTGAAGCAATTGATTGTTACGATTCACATTATAGACTTGGCAAAATAATTGGTGTTTATTATGAAAAAGGTAAAAAATGTCCAAGTAAAATACAAATTGAATTAAGTTTAGATGGTAATAATTATGAAAAAGATGTAATGTTTGTTGTTAAATCTGAAGGTTGGGGAGAAAAATAAGAATATATAAAGGAGTAAATTAATTATGGCATACAATATCAATTCAAATCAACAATTCTTTGAGAAATTCCAATATATAGAAAATAGAATAAAAGAATTATCTAATATATTTCAAAATGAATACATAGAAGTTTCAGATTCAGAATATATTAATTGGGTTAAAATCGCAAGACAATTACAAATAGATTTGACTCAATTAATTTATGAAGGTAAAAATAAATTTGTATGGAATTGCAAATATGATGATTATGATTCTTGATTAAAATAAATTATAAGAAAGGAGGTTACATATGAACAAAAATAAAATTCATTTAGAAGCAGATGTACTAGAAAAATTTATAGAAATGAATAAAGAAGAAGGTGCAAAAGAAGAAAGAAAAAGAATTGCTGAAAAGTTAGTTGATGATGGTTATTGTTGTATTAAATTTCGTGACGCGTGTACAGAAGATTGTGTAAATTGCATGAGAAAGTATTTGGAATACGAGTGATGATAAGATTATGATATAGAAAGGAGGATACATATATGCAACTAGGTATTTTTATAGGAAATATAAATTGTCCAAGATGTGGGAAATTAATTATTGATCCTAAAGTTGTTAAATTAGATAATAGCGGAAAACCTATTATATTTTGTGATTGTGGATGTTATTTTGTATTTGAATTATAATAATAAGTAAAAATTAATTTAGAAAATAAATAGAAAGGATAAGTAAATATAAATGGTAAATTGTATTTATATTAGTAAAGATAGAGATATTAATGCATATCAATTTATGCAAGAATTAATTAATAATCATATACACTATGATGATTTAATAGAAATTAAAAACTATATAAGTTGTGAAACAGGATTTTTTATTTATAAAAATAAACCACATAGAATTTGGTTTAATATAATTAAAGATAATATAAATTATATTGTAGTTACAGAAATGTAAAATAAATTATTAGAAAGGAGAATAATATTATGATATGTAATAAATGTAAAGACAAACCCATATTAAGAGGTATTAAATTTGTAAAATGTGTTAAATGTAATGAAGATACAGCAATTAGTTATGCATATAATAATATATGTAATGACTGTTCAGATAATTATTTAATTTGTCAGTGTTGCGGAAAAGAAGTTAAAAAAGAAATATCTCATTATCATTTAAGTTGGTTGCAATTTGCTATTGAAAATTTTAAAAATCAAAGTGGAATATCACATATGATTGATAGTGATGTAAAAATGGGAGATTTTATTCAAAAATATGCAAAAGACGAATTATCTAAAATTATCGAAGTGTAGAAAGTGTTGATTTTATTGAGTTTGTGAGATTGTATTTCGTGATAAAAGTCATGTTTGGTTATGAAATTTAAAACTATAAATATAAAAAAGGAGATATAATATGGATATTACAACGGCAATATTAGAGGAATGTAATTGTTTAAAAATTCCTAAATGGTATAAAATTAATGCAGATGCAATTAAAACATTAGAAGATGTTAAAGAAATTATTCGTTGTATGGATATACAATTTAATGAATATTCTGAACTTAGTGAATTACCAGATAGATTTAAAATTGAATTAAATCTAAAATAATTCTTGACAGAAAATAAAAATAATTATATAATTATAACCAAAAGGAGATGATTACTATCTACATCCCGTGGTGGATATTTCTAATTATATTTATTTGCTCAGGTTTTGGTTATGCATATTATATTAATAGTAAAGCATATCATCCTTATGATATTATGACACCTATGATAGTGATGGCAATAGTTGTAGGAACTGTGCTAATAAGTATTGCGTTTTTGATTGGGAAGTATTTGTGTTAAGTTAGGAAAATTAATAGAATAGTAAAATAAATAATTAAAAGGAGAAATTATTTATGAATATGAAATTGCAAGAAATAATTAAAATGTTACAGGATGAAACACAATTACATATTGATACTATGAAGAAAATTGAACAAGAATTAATTAATCAAAAAGAAAATATTAATAATAAATTGGAATTATTAGAAAATAAAGAAATTGTTAATATGAGAATTGGTGAAGGTAATATAGTTGGTAAAGGTATTACTATTAAAAATGGCAATAATGAAATAGTTTTAATAATTAGTCAAGATGGTATTAAATTTGGTGATAGTGGAAATCAAGAAAAAGAAGAAAACGAGACAGATAAATTTATTAATTTTCTTTTAGATTTAGATAAAAGAATTACAAAATTAGAAAATAATAAATTAGATAGTGATATAAAAAATATTAGTAATAAAGTGGCAGAAAATATTATTAATGGTTTAAAAAGAATGGATGTAAATTTTAAATAGATAGTAAAATATTTAGGGAATAAATATATAAAATATTCCCTAAAATAAAAAATAAATATATAAAGGAGAAATAAATCATACATATGAGTAAAGCAGATCAAATATTCATTAATATGTGTAAAGACATTATCACTAACGGAGTATCCTCAGAAGGACAAATAATAAGAGCAAAATGGGAAGATGGATCACCTGCACATACAATAAAGAAATTTGGAGTAGTTAATAGATATAATCTACAAGAAGAATTTCCTATATTAACATTAAGACCAACAAATCTTAAAGCATGTATAGATGAAATTTTATGGATATGGCAGAAGAAATCTAATAATATTAAAGATTTGAATAGTAAAATTTGGAATCAATGGGCAGATGAAAATGGTTCGATTGGTCATGCTTATGGTTATCAATTTCAAAAGAAACATAAATATAAAGAAGGATATTTTGACCAAGTAGATAGAGTTTTATATGATTTAGAACATAATCCTTATAGTAGAAGGATTATGACTAATATTTATAACTTTGAAGATTTACATGAAATGAATTTATATCCTTGTGCCTATAGCATGACTTTTAATGTAGTAGGAAATAAGTTAAATGGAGTATTAAATCAAAGAAGTCAAGACGTATTAGCTGCTAATAATTGGAATGTTGTTCAATACAGTATACTTTTACATATGTTTGCACAAGTTAGTGATTTAGAAGTAGGAGAACTTGTTCATGTTATCGCAGATGCTCATATCTATAATCGTCATGTGAGTTTAGTTAAAGAATTAATTAGTAGAGACAGTTATGATGCACCTAGATTGATTGTAAATGATAAGATTAATAATTTTTATAATTTTACTGTAAATGATTTTGTATTAGAGAATTATAAACATGGTGAACAAATTAAAGGTATTCCTATTGCTGTTTAAACAGTGATAGGAATATAAATATAAATAGAAAGGATGAAAATATTATAAAAAATTGTGTAGTAAGAACATTTAAAAGAGATGATTATAATTTTCCTATGATGAATTTGAAAGAAAAATTAGATGAAGGTTGGATTTTTAAATTCTGTACACCTATTTTAAGTAATGGTGAAACAGATTCTATTGAATATATTTTAGAAAAAGAAAAAGAAGAATAGATTAGTAAAATAAATATATCAGGAAGGAGTAATATATTATATGAAAAACATTATACTATTTGGTCAAATGGGAAGTGGAAAATCAACAGTAGCAAAATATTTATGTGATAATTATGGATATACTAAGTTTTCTTTAGGTGAAAAAATACATTCGGAATGTGAATTATATGGTATGCACGATAGGGAACATCTTCAGGCATATGGTCAAATGATGAGAAAAATATTTAACGAAAATATATGGTGTGATTATTTAATTAATAGAAGTAGAGGAATTAATAGGATTGTGATTGATGATGCAAGACAATTAAATGAATTTGATTATTTTACAGAAAAAAGATATTTATCTATAGGAATTATTACAGATGAAGAATTAAGATTAGAAAGATTACAAAAAAGAGTTGATTATAAAATTAATCCTAAAACATTAAAACATGAAACTGAATTACAAGCTATGCAATGTGTAAATAAATGTAAGATTAAGTTATTTAATAGTTATCCTTTATTTATTTCAAGTGGTTTGTACTATCAAATTAATAGAATAATGGAGGAAATTGATGAGTAAAAAATTAACATTGTATCTCGATCTTGATGAAGTTATTTGTAAATTATTAGATAAATTATGTCGCATCTATAATTATAAATATGATAAAAATTTAAAACCAAATGACATTAAAACATATTCATTATCACAATACATAGGTGAAAAAGGAATAGAAATACTTAAGCAACCAGGATTCTTTAGAATGTTAGAACCAATCGAAGGTGCAATAGAAACAATAAGAAAATTATTAGACGAGGAACATAACATCTTTATAATTTCATCTCCGATGAACGAATATTCTATATTTGAGAAATATTTATGGGTTAAAGAAAACTTACCATTCTTTGATGTTAGGAATTTAATATTGGTTGGGAATAAAGGTGAATTGCTAAGTAGGATAAATGGTGAAGATAGTATATTGTTGGATGATTGTCCAGAATATATAAGTAAGTTTAATGGTGTGAGTGTGGTTATGGATAGGGAATATAATAGGGAATTAGTTGTTGGTGTGGATTGTGATTATAGAGTTAATGAATGGAGTGAGTTTTATGAGATTGTTGAGAGATTGAAAATATAAATGTATCAATAGAATATTAAAATAAATTATAAATGGAAAACTTACAAGTTATATAGTATAACTACACATATATATAATGTCATCGATCTACTAGTATTTTTACGTTATCATACACCGACGACATTATACTATTAACTCTATATAGATAGTTTATAAACCAGTTATTGTGGGGCATTTATACTTATAGTTGCATCTATTAACTCTATATAGATAGTTTATAAACCCATTTATCTATATAATTTATTCAGTATTTTTGAATAAATGAATAGTTAGCCTAAGTCTTAAATGACTACGTTATCTAAGAATATATAGGTACTTCAAAATACTTCACTCGTTTTGAACACTACGGTATATGTTTAAATATCTCTGAGAGTAAGGAGAAGTGATATATACATATAAAACCTTAGAATAACATTGGCAAAGTGAACCTACCACCTTATGGTGAGTTTTTATCTGAAAGGATGTTTTTATTGGTTTACGTTTTAAATATTGAAGGAAATCCTTTAATGCCCACAAATAATGCTAAAGCAAGAATATTATTAAAACAAAATAAAGCAAAAGTTATAACTATTAAACCTTTCACAATACAATTATTATATGAAACAAATAAATATACGCAACCAATTACATTAGGTATTGATTCAGGTTATCTACATATAGGTTTTAGTACAATTTGTAAAGGTAAAGAATTAATATCAGGTGAAATTGAATTGCTTAAAAATATAAAAGAACGCAACGAAGAACGTACAATGTATCGCAGAAATAAAAGAAATAGATTAAGATATAGAAAACCAAGATATAATAATAGAAAAATAAAAAAAGGATGGTTAGCACCTAGTATTCAACATAAATTAGATTCTCATATTAAATTTATAGATAAATTAAATAAAATATTGCCAATCACTAAAACAACAATAGAGATTGCCAATTTTGATATACAAAAAATTAATAATCCAGATATACAAGGTGAGGAATATCAACAAGGAGAACAAATGGGATTTTGGAATTTACGTGAATATATACTCCATAGAGATAATCATAAATGCCAAAATCCTAATTGTAAAAATAAAGATGAAAGTCCAATATTAGAAATACATCATATTAAATATAAAAGCAATGGAGGTACAGATACTCCTAATAACTTAATTACATTATGCACAAAATGTCATACAACACCTAATCATAAAAAGGTAAATTCTTATATGAATGGCAATCTAATAAACCAAAAATAAGAGGATTTAAAGATGCGACATTTATGAATATCGTCAGATGGAAATTAGTTAATCAATTAAAAGAAAAATATAATAATGTAGAACATACATATGGTTATATTACTAAAAATCATAGAATAAATAATAAAATTAAAAAATCACATTGCAATGATGCATTCTGTATTGCTAAAGGAATTAATCAAGTAAGAATTAAACCATTTTTAGTTAAACAAATAAAAAGAAATAATAGATCATTAGAAACATTTAAGGATGCTAAATATATTGACATAAGAACAAGTGATACTGTTGCTGCTAGTAATTTAAATTGTGGAAGACGTACAAGAAATAAAAATAAAAATGATGAAAATTTAAAAGTTTATAGAGGTAGAAAAGTTAGAAAAGGTATTAGAAGTATAAGAAAAACAAGATATTTTTATCAACCAAATGATTTAGTATTATTTGAAAATAAAATTTGGTTAGTTAAAGGTACTCAATCTTTAGGCAAGCAAGTTTGGATAGATAGAAATGGAGTTAAGAAAACTCCTAATCCTAAAAAATTAAAAATATTAAAATTTGGAAAAGGATTTATGTTTAATTAATCAACAAAATAAAAGTTCTTAATAAATACATAAATAATATTATAAATATTCTATGGAAGGAGGTATCACCATAAACTACATAAATAAAATAATCACAGAATTATCCAATACAAATGATATTACAAAAATTAAAAAATATTATATGAAATATTTGTGAGAACTCAAATGGATTCTGGAATAAGAGAAGAATTTGAAGGACTAATTATTAAAATGATTAGAATGGAAAAGGAGTAAAATATTATGAACGACAAAGAATTATTTAAAAAAAATATTAGAAAATAAAGAAGATTATTTAATTTTTATACAAGATGATATTATACATGCAGATGATAGGATAGAAAAGACTAGTTATACATTTTCTCTAATGAAAAAGAATTAATTTATCTTTTATTTCGTTATTTAGGGTTCAGTACGATAAATATTTGTGATTATAGTTTGGGAGAGTAAGGATTGAAACATAGGTAATAATTAATACCAATAATTGCCAGACAATAAATAGTTGATTAGTTAATATACATATTGCAAGAGGTGATGCTTATGAGTAAAATTATTCATTTTGGTGAATTAGATTACATAGTAAAAAAAGAAGAAGAAAATATTATATTAGAATCTACCACTAAAAATAAGTATGGGTATATAAAAATTTTACAGTTTCCAAAAAAAGATGACAAAAATAGTTTTCAAAAAAAAATAGAAGAATTTTTATTAAGAGAGATTTTATGATCTCTTTTTTCTTTTTTATGGTATAATAACTCTATACTAGACAATAGGAGTGTCACACATGGATAAAAAACGTGTTTGGACATTATATAGGGTTTCAACAAAAGCACAGGTCAATAAAGATGAAGATATCCCTATGCAGAAAAATTCATGCCATAGATTTGTTAATAATATGCCCAATTGGGAGATAACTAATGAATTATATGAACGTGGAGTTTCAGGATGGAAGAAAAGTGTAAGTCAAAGAGATGAATTACAGCAAATAAAAGAAGGAGCAATGAATAAAGAATTTGATATATTATTAGTATATCATTCTGATCGTTTAGGTAGAAATAAAGATGAAATTCCTGTTATTATAAGTTTCTTAAGTAAAAATGGAGTAGTTGTATATAGTACAGAGGAAGGTGAATTACGTTCTATTGAACATGTAGATTCACTTTTGAATTATATTAGATTCTGGCAGAGCGAAGGTGAAAGTCTTAAGACTTCAATGAGAGTGAAGGAACAATTTAAACAAATGAACGAAATTGGCATGTTTACTGGTGGAAACTTACCATTCGGTTATGATTTGATTGAAACAGAATTAAAACATCCTAAAAAGGATAAATATTTAAATAAACTAGTTGTTAATGAGAAACAAGCTGATATAGTTAAAATTATCTTTGATTTATCAGCAAATAAAGGATATGGCAGACATAGGATTGCAGCTTACTTAAATGAAAGAGGATATATTAATCATTTGGGAAATAAATTTAATGATAAATTTATCCATAGATTATTAAACAACCCTATTTATATTGGGTTAAAAAGATACAATACTAAGGGAGTAGATAGTTTAAATATTGAATATAAAACGCAACCATATAATGATAGTTTAAGAATTATAGATGATAATACCTTTTATAAATCGCAAGAATTAATGAGAAAAAGAAAATTATATTTACAAGAAGATAATAAGCAATTTCATGATTCAATACCATATGCTAGTAAAGTTTTGTTATCAGGCTTACTTCGTTGTGGTTACTGTGGACATGTTATGAAAACTGACTATTCATATAAAGATTATAAAAGAAAAGATGGTACAATTAATAGAATGATTTGTTACAGATATAGATGTGTCAATGCTATAAATAAAACCATAGAACATCCTAAAAAACAAGTAGGAGCAAAAAGTATTGATATAGGAGTTGAAAATGATGTTATAGAATTAATAAATAGAATAAATTTTAATGAAATAGAAAGTAAAATTGAAAACAATAAAAATGATAAACTAATTTTAAAAAATAATGAATTAGATAATTTACAAAAAGAATTACAAAAGAAACAAAGAAATATCAATGTATTGAATGATGAAATACCAAAATCTTTATTAGGAGAAAGTTCGTTTACTCCAGATATTTTAAATAAATCTATTAAACAGGTTGAAAATGAAATAAGCAATATTCTTGAAAATATAAAATTAATCAATGAAGAAATTATTAACATAAAGAATAATATTAATGAAGCAGAGAAAATTAAAAATATTCTTTATGGATTAAAAGAAAAAATTAAAAATGCAGATATTGATACTAAAAAAATTTTATTTTCTGATATAATTGATAGTGTTATATGGACAAAAGATTATGTAAAAACAAAATTTAAAGATGATATTAAAAATTTAGTTATTTTAGAAGAGTAGTTTAAAACTACTCTTCTACTATTGTGACTTTATTCATTTTATCACCTTGATTAATCTTATCTACTGCATCCATACCATCAATTACTTTACCAAAAACAGTATGAATTCCATCTAAATGTGGAAAAGAATCATAGCAAATAAAAAATTGACTACTACCAGTATCTTTTCCTGCATGTGCCATTGATAAAGCCCCACGAATATGTTTATTAGGATTATTATTTGTCTCACATTTTATATTGTAACCAGCACCTCCTGTGCCATTTCCTTTCGGACATCCCCCTTGTGCAACAAATCCTGGAATAACTCTATGAAACATCAAACCATCATAAAAACCTTTTTTAATTAAAGAATTAAAATTTTCCACAGTATTAGGTGCATCTTTCTCAAATAATTCTATGGTAATATTACCATTATCTGTTTCAATAATTGCTTTCTTCATTATTAAAAACCTCCTATTTTTATATATTATAATTATACCCTAAATATTTGCTAAATACTACTTATAATGATATTATTAATAAAGATATATTTATATATTTTACAAAGAATATTATCTATGTTTAATTAGGACAGTTGGTAGGGGTACAGGGTTATAAACACATGGATAAAAAATAATGAGTATATAGTTTAATAATTTGAATAGCTATTAAAATATTAATTTACAAATTTTAATAAAAAATAGGTATACTTTTTATGTCAATATGATATAATTATGAATAAGATAGTTAAAATCATTAAATTTATTAGAATTTATGGATAGGAGAGTGTAAATTGATATGAGTGTTGTTGAAAAGGAGATAGGGAATATGGATGGAGTTAGTGGGGTAAATGATATAGAATGGGAACTTCCTTTACGTCCGTTGTACAAAAATGGTGAAGTAGTTAGATATACAGGTAATGTTTCACTTGGTACTTTAAGTTCTATGTATCGTGATGGCCAAATTTATTATAATCCTTTAAAACAGAGAGGAACTCGTATAAACAAAGACGGAAGCACAGAACCATTTATTATTAAATCTAAAGTTAAGGAAATTACTACGTGTATCTTGTCTAATAAATTTTTTGGCAATCTAATTACATTAAACATTAGAAAAGAAGAAAATCCTAAACTAGAATATAATGAAGAATTAGGCATTCTTAAATGTTGCAATAAAATGGAAATTATTGACGGAGGACATCGATTAACCAGTGGTTTATTTATTTTAAATAAATGGGAAAAACTTAAAGAAAAAGATAAGCATTTATTTGTAAATCCTTTCCAATATGAAATGATTACCAGTGTAGAGATTTTATCAGATCAAGACTCTTCAGCCCTTTTTAACGAGTACAATAGTAAGCAGACAAAAGTGGGAAAAAATATTACCCATTTCTTAGATGTTTACGATTTATCTAATACTGTGGCAAGAAGATTAATAAATGAATCTGAATTAAGAGATAAAATTAAAATTGGTGCTGGTTCGTTAAGAGTTAAAGGCGATAATAACTTAACAAATTTTGCAAAAATATATGAAGGTATTAAGGGCAATTTTAGAGATAAAATATTAACTAAAAATGAAGCAGATAAAGTTACAGATTACTTAATTTTATATTGGAATGAATTAGTAAATTTACTCCCTGGATACTTTGGTAATATTACAAATCGTCAAGAAATGAGAGATAAAGATTTAACAATTCAACAAATAACTTTTAATGCATATTTTGCACTTGCTAGAAAATTATATGGATTAGAAAATTGGCAGGAGAAATTAGCAAAATTAAAAGAACCAGTACAGGTAAATGGTTTTAGAGGATATATTTTTTCTAAGGATAATCCCTGGTGGTCTGAATGCTTCAGAATCAAAAATGGGATTCCAATGGTCGTTAATAGTAGTAGTACAGTTCGTGCAGTTACTAAACATGTTGTTGGATATATTGTTCCAGAAGATAAGGTTAAAGGTGAATAAGGGAAGATGCCCTATACTTAAAAATAAAAGAGTATAGGGTATAATATTTTATTTTACTATTTTAATAATCAAATTCATTATTATCAATTAAATAATATCTCAAATACTTTTCAATATTATCAAACTCCCAATATGGAATTCTAATTAATTTAATATTATTTTTAGCACAATAAAGATTTTTCATTATATCATTTTTTATTCTTTTTTTAAAACCTTCCAAACCACCAAAATGTTTAATTGGTCTAAAATGCTGAATTCCGTCATATTCAATTGCAATTTTTATTTTTGTCATTTCATCATCCCAAAATATTAATGAATCAATTTTTAATAAACCTCCACCAATACCTCTTAAATCATCAAATTTATATTGAGTGTCATGTGATATATTAAATGTTTTACAAAATTCACTAATTTTCTTTTCACCTTTTGATTCATTACATTGAGAACAACCATTTCCAGCACTCCTATTTGCGATACTTACATACCATTCATGTCCACATTCTTTACATTTCCACCAAACATATTCACTACTAAAAGGTAAATATTCTTCTGGTTTTTTGTCATTTTTGCTATAATCCCATTCTTTACAAAGTTCTGGATTACAAACTAATAAATTATAATCATTTGTAGGATATCTGCCTGAACAATAAGGACAATTACTATCATTTCCTACTCGATTATATATTTCTACTTTCCATTCATGACCTTTTTCACATTTCCACCAAACACTTTTGTTACAACCACATGTTACATCAAAAGGAGTTAAATCTCCATTCAATGTAGGGTGCCACTCTTTAGCAAGTTCTGGATTCTTAGTTGCTAGACAATTAGATAATCCTACTTTTAATCCTCTACAAAAAGGACATCCTTGACTTTGCGAATCAATACAATTCCAATCATTTTCAAATTCTTCACCACATTCCTCTTTTAAACATTTCCATTTAAGAGATTTATCATTTCTTTCGTATGTATCACTAATTAATTCAAATGGTTTATTATTAAGTTTGCACCATAATTTAATATTTTGAATTGTATATGGATTATATTTATTTATTTTTGATGGAGGAGAACCTTTTATTAAAGTATAAAATATAACACAGTAATAATATCCATCTTTATCTTTAAATATTAATTTTTGTTTACTATTTATATATTCTTTACTAATTAATTCATATCCTAATTTATTAAGATATTCTTTAATTTCTTCATATGTATGTTTTGGTCTACCCATATCACAACATCCTCTCTAAATGTATTTTTAATTTCCTTCACAATTCCACTTACATCTCTCTGAATCCAAATCACCCTAAAAAATAAAAAAGAAGGATGGCAGAGAGTACCATCCTTTCAATCAGATTGATCAGATCCAACCTATCTTCATAAATCCACAAAACTTCCACACAAAAAACAAAAAGAGCAGACAAAAATGCCCACTCTTTAAAATAAACTTAAATATTCAATTATCAACCAACCCACCAAATTAACCAACCAACACCCTACCACAAAACATACAAAACCCAATCCTAACCTCATCCAAAACTTCCATCCCAATATCATCTGATTCAAATAAAGTTAGATTATTATTCTGGAAATATAAGAAATATTCTTTATCTTTGAAGTTAGAGGATGTAGAAGAAAGGAGGATTTTTGATTGAGAGCAGAAATTACATTCTTCTGTAGATTCTATGTTATCTACTAATTTATTCATTTATTTTACCTTTTTATTTTCCTTTCATCAATCTAGAATAATCTAAACATCTCTTTAAAAATTCTAGATCAATTGTATTCTTTTTAATTTCTTCAATTTTATTTTTATCTATTATAATCATATTGTTTATAGGTTTAGTTAAAATAATCATATCATTATCTCCTTTTATTATTTAATAAAATAATAAAAATTCTAATTTGGACGAATTAACTTTTCGCCATAAGCGAAAATTAATGAGGACAATCTTAATATTATAGAATGAAATGGAACGTAGCGAAACGTAAGTGTAGCGAAGTGTAATGGAATTCTATAATATTAAGAGAATGCCTTTGGCAAGTAAAATTTTAATCTATATTGTTCAAGTTGTTTTATTTTTTTCGTGCAAGCACTCCAAAAAAGTAAAAGCAAAATTTTTCACTTGGTTGATTTAGAGTGTTATTTATTTGGGCAAAAAATGTTTAATCATATATAAGAAGTAGAATTCATACTTTATTTTCGCCAAATATGTAAAATCATGTATAAAATATCGTAAGATTACTCATTAAAGTAATGGGACAAATCTGCCAAAAGATATATAAATTACTATTATATATGCATTTCATACTTATATGAGCAAATAAACGATACTAAATTATTAATAATAAACTATTTAAATATTCTGTTCTAAAATTCTTTGTTCTTTCAATTTTTGCCGTTTAATTCTTTCTTCTTGATTTTCATGTCTTTCTAATTCTTCCATAAATTTGTAAATTTCTATCATTTCTCTTAATTTTCTAATTTCATATTTCCTGCTATATTCTTCATTATATTTCATATTAAATATATCTAATAAAAATTTTTTTGCAAGATGTGTTGGTTTAAATATTCCTATTAATTCAATAACATGTAATATATTT
>Ga0209728_1000895_pt1 | contig 20650 bp, 42 predicted proteins | sample RifGroD1_FD_183997 | JGI IMG/M metagenome (GOLD analysis project Ga0209728, IMG submission 183997) | Groundwater microbial communities from Rifle, Colorado, USA - Groundwater D1 (SPAdes) (version 2) | ecosystem: Environmental > Aquatic > Deep subsurface > Groundwater | place: Rifle, Colorado... | reverse complement strand
TCAATACTATTAAACTTTCAAATAACCCTAATGAAGTAAAGCAAATCCTGAAACCATTAAAAATTAAAGAAGTGATTAAAGTTGCAAAATGTTTGGATATTTGTATTAGAGGAAATGAGAACAAAACTGAAATAATTAATAATATTATTTTAGGAATTATGAAATAGAAAGGGAGAGTGAATTTATGCAGACAGAAGTAGAAATAATTCACACCAATGAGCTTAAAAAGTCAGAATATGTCTGGGCAGTAATTATTTGTGAAACGGATGACTGGTTAGATACTTTTGATACTTATCAATTAGCAGAGAAGTTTTGTGAAAATAATGAATATATTATTAAGGGATATGGTAAGCGAACTGTTCCTAATGGAATTATGAAGTAAGAAATAAAATTTGTGAAAGTGGTTGACTTTGATTATTGTAAATGGTAGAATAGGGTAAGAGGAAATTTTGAGAGTGAGGCATAAAACATGAATGATAATAGCGAACACGTAAAACCTGAATGTCAACTCACTGGCATAAATGGAAATGTATTTAATATTATTGGAACTGTATCAAAAGCACTAAGAAATGCAGGATTAAGAGATAAAGCAGTTGAGTTTTCCGACAAAGCTGTACAACAAGAAAGTTATGATGCAGTTTTAAGATTATGCTTCGAATATGTTGATGTTTGTTAGATTATTGATCTAATTTTAATTTGCCCAAATTGCCTGTGCTGAGATGCGAAAGGTAAGCTAATTTATAATCTTAGGATTGTAAGCAGTTGAAGAGTTATGGTAAACATCCTAACGTTAATTCAAGGATGAAGACTCTCCTTCCCCAAGGAAATGAACTTAGGGGATATTATTTTAAAATTGAGAGGTGGAATTATTAATGAAGAAAATTAGATTAATTAGAACAACAATTATTGAATATATCCCAGTTCCAGATTATTACCCACTAGGATTTACAATTGAACAAATGGCAGAATTGGATAGTAAGCAGAAAGATAGGGAAGTGTTATTTAGTACAACTAAAGAAACTACTTTTATATCTGACGAAGTTAATTATGAAATTCTTGAAGAAATAAGTTGAATTTTGAAAACTGCAAATCCTGAAACTGTTGCTATATAAGGGTTTCAGGATACATAATATCCCAAGAAAGACGTATTTGAAAGGAGTATTCGTGAAAATGAAATGGAAAAGAAATGATGGAATATATTATTCCGAAGATAGACGTTTTGATATTTTAAAAGCAACAGATAGAATTCATAATGGAGATTGGTATTTGTTAGATAATCAGACAAAAGAGAAATACTATGGTTATACATTAAAACATGCTAAACAAATAGCAGAATCTTTATGTATAACCAATGAGAATTAAGTTTTAATTATTTTAGAAAGAAGGAAAATTGTTATGAATTTATTAGGTGTTTCTCTAAAAATTACTGGTGAAAAAGTTAAAACTACAGTAGATAGAACTGCAATAGAAAAGGAAACAGAGAAACAATACAAGGTTAAGAATAATTCTTTGTTGACTTTTAATTGTTTATCAAATATATCTAAAGATATGATTGGAAAAATTCAAGGAGGAAGTTTTAAGGATTATATCAATAGTTTTGAAAGAAAAATATGGGTTATAGATGACGGGATTTCAGAACAATTACTAATTGAACAACTAAAAGAAGAAATTGTAAAAGAGTTGGACAATAGAAATATTATGAATATCAAAATGATGAAAGGTATAAATAGCATTTAAGATTATTCATTTATGGGAAAATTGAGGAGTGTTTATAATGAAAATTAGATTATGTCAAAACGAATGTGATAATGGTAAATTAACTTGCATAGGTTGTGTACATTATGAATCTGGAGATGATAGTGTTGGTCTTAACGAAGGATGCACACATCCTATTCTTTATGACGAAGATGGGAATATTATTGATGATATTGAAGTGTTAATTCTAGATTGTTTAAGTAATCCAAAGCATTGTATTCTTATGGAAAGAGATAAAATTAATTTTAGCATGGGTGATTGACTCATGATAAAGCATAAATTAATATGGAATGAGTTAAGAAAGAAATTTCAAGATTATTTATCTAATACTACTCTGATTCAACATTGACTCACATATATAATGCTTTTATGGATGAAATTGAAAATAAGTATAAAAATTTAATTAAATTGTATTAAAAAAGGAGAGATTTATTAAATGTTTGGATTAATATCGAAGAGAAAACTTATTTCTACTTTTGCAAAAGAATTGGCATATAAACAAAGAAGAGCCGACCATTGGTATTACATTCGTAATAATCAAGAAATGAGTTCTTATGTTTTAGAACATATTGAAGGGATAAGAAACCTTGCTCTTAAATTAGGTATCACCAAAGAAATATATGATATGGCTTACAAAATTTATGACTTTAGAAATAGTGGTAAAAAAGATTATAAACCAAATTTAAACGAATTGTTAAAACTATAAATGTAAGTCAAAATAAACCTAATATAATTATTGAAATTTCTACTATACTATGTTAAAATAATTATATTAGGTTTATATATCCACAAGGAGGAATTACATAATATGATCAGACATGTAGGATTCGCCTGTATGAGTAAAAAATGTAATACAAAATATCAAACATTCCGATTGGCATCTTTTAGTGAATACAGATTAAAACAAGCAATTACTCACAATCTCAAAGAAACTGAGCGTACAATCCAACATTGTATTTCAGAAGGAATAAAATTATTCAGAATGAGTTCTGATTTAGTCCCATTTGCTACTCATGAAATTATGAAAGATATTGATTATATGTCTTGGATGCAATCTGATTTGCAAAGGATTGGTGATATAGCAAAAAATAATAATATGATATTATCAATGCATCCATCTCAAATGTGTTGCATAAACAGTCCAAAGCAAGATGTTGTAAATAATTCTATTAAAGATTTGTTGTATCATTATGATATTCTTAATGCTATGGGCCTGAGTGACTTCAATATCATTATTCATGTTGGAGGAGTTTATGGTAATAAAGAAGAAGCAATACAAAGATTTATTGGTGTTTTTAATAGTTTGCCTTTAGATTTAAGAAATCATATCTTGCTAGAGAATGATGACAAAAGTTATACTGTAAGTGATATAATGAAAATACATAATCAAACTGGTGTGAGACTCGTGCTAGATTTGCACCACATGTACTGTAATAATGATGGTACTGAATTAGATTTAGAAGCGATATTTGCCACTTGTGGGGCTGTAACTGTACCTAAGATTCATCTTAGTTCACCCAAGAGTGTTAAGGAGTTTAGAAGTCATTCTGATACGATTGATTTTGATTATTGTAAGGACTTCTTTAAGAAGTATAGGAGATTGGAATTTGATGTAATGATTGAGGCGAAGGATAAGGATTTGGCAGTTGATAGGTTTATTAGTGATTATAAGAATAGTGTGTCGGAATGGTTGAAGGTCGTATAGAAAGGAGAGTATAATTTGAAAGGTAAAATTTTAACATTAAGTGAAGTAAAAAATCTAGAAGATGGAGTTAAAGTATGGATTGATTATCCCAAAGACGCATTATTTCAACGTATTGAAAAATTATGTGAGAAAAAAGATTTTCCATTTATGAGATTAGATATTTTAGGAACTAACATGTGTTTGGGTTTAATAGATCGAGACGAAATTAAATATAAGGTTTATGAATGGATAGATAGCTAAAATTTATCCCAGAAAAGTGTGGTTTTATTCTATGAGAAAAGGGGAGTATTTTTATGTCACATGATCCATCAATATGTGATTGTAGTAAATGTAAAGAATGTAAATCAAGATTTGCAGATAATTTTGAAACAAGATATTGTAAAAAAGACGGAAAGTTAATTGAATTCTGGGGTAAGGATATTTGTCCAAAAGTAACAGAATGTATAATTTGTGGAATAGATGTTTTAAAAAATGATATTGAAATTATTGACTTTGTAGTTAATAATGAAATTGATTTTTGTTGTTCTAAACATTTTGGAAAAGAACTTGATAATTATATTGTAAAAAATACAATCAAAAAGTAATTTGAATTTATTTTAAGGAGGTATTCACTTTATGACTTTTAAAACACCCAAGGAAGATGATTGGAATCATTATAAAGAAAATATTATGGTATGGAGAGGTTTGGATGGGAGATGTGGGATTCAGGATATTCAAAAATGTCCTGACACAAATATAACTGGCAAACAAAAGAAAATTGGAAATTGTGGTGACTGTGGTTATTTTATGGGGCATATATCAGTTGAAAACTGGCAATTAGGTCATATACCTGCATGTTGTTGGGCATTAGAACAGTTGGCATGAACATCTAGATTTATAGGGTAATTAAGGAGAATTATTATGAGTAGAAGATGGATAGGCAGAATGACAAGACTAGCAGGAGATCAAACTTTTGAGTATGCCAATGGAGAAAAATATATTAATTATTTAGCAATAATTGACGAAGATGATAAAGGATATTTTTATCCAAGACTTCATAAGGTTTTCTCAGATGGTACTCTCAATAATAATGAATTGGATAATATGTGGTCATCTAATTTAGCAAGTGCAAAGAGAAGAATTTGTATGGATTCTGGATGGAAGAATAAAGATTTCGTGTGGGAGAAAGAAGAAATTTAAGGGCAGAAAGGAAGGAGTGTTGAAATATGCATTGTAAATTTTGTCAAGAGAAAATGGAATTTGATTCATCAGAGGGTATTGGGCACAGTGAAGTTCATCATTATGAGTGTATTATGTGTGAATCGAGTGTTACTGTTCATGAGAATGGTGAAGAGGATAGTTGGGAACATGGTGGTAAATAAGTAGATTAAGAACAATCAAAACTATTAAACACCATATTAACACAGGAGGAATAAAAATGATAATCAATGGAATCGAAATTTACACAATTACTAATCCTGCCTATGAACAGTACATCAAAGAAGCAAAGAATGATAAAAATATTCCAAGAGATGTGTTAGAAATTAAATTAACTGTAATGGCTCTTAATGCTCACGAAAAGAATCTAGTGTTAAGAGATAAATATTTGTATAGATTTGGTGATTTTACTATGATAATTAATGAATTCACCAAAAGAATTGAAGTCATTGGATGGAGATTCGATGGACATCAAAGCAAGGGAATAGATGGGATTTCGGCAAAGAAATTAAGGGATAGTTATAAGACTTTTGGATTGAACAATAAGGGGACGAGGTTTAAAGTAGAATGATAAATTTTGATATTATCGTAAATTAGAGGAGGAATTTATAAAATGTTAGATAGTCTTATTTTTAATGAAGAAGCGATGATTAAATCGTCATCCTATAAACCTGCTGTAACTATTGAATCATTTTTAGTTCTTGTAGAAAAATTAACCGCATATGAACAAGATTATAATTATCAAAGAGTAGTTGATTTAGAAAAAGCAGAAGAAATTATTATGAATATCCAGTCAATTATGAGAAAGGAGAATAGAATATAATATGAATATTGAAGATTTGATAGGTAAAACTGTAAAATCTGTAGAAGAAAAATATTCAGGTGATAGACTTGAACTTATTTTTGAAGATGGAACATTACTTAGAATTGACGCAGATGGATTTGATGCAGGATTATATTGTCAAGTTAATCCTGAAGAATAGTAGGGAGGAATTATCATGAAGTTACTTAAATATTCTCATTCAAAAACATTCCATTATGACAATGCAGAAGAAAGATTAAATCATATATCAGAAATGGAACAAGATGGATGGACATGTAGTGGTCAGGTTAAGGAGTTTACTGGTAATTTGTGGTTCAAAGATGAGGTAGAAGATGAAAGTAAGTATTATTATGTTGGTATGTTTTATAAAGAGGGGAGGGTTTAATTATGAAATATCCTAAATTTATTAAAATATTTGACATGGATGAAGATAAAGAAGAAAAAGATTGGTGTGCTAGATTGACTATGGGATCATTCGATGAAGAATGGTATGTTTCTGAAATAATATCTTATGAAAATGATTCGCTTGTTTACTCTGTTTATGAAAGTTATAGAGTAGTAGATTTGAAAGATTCTGGTTTAAAGTTTTGTAAAATTACTGAACAAGAATATATTAAATTTATTAGTGATCAAACAAAGATACAATTAGAGTCAGAAATTAAATCTCAGCAAGAATATTTGGATAATTATACTATTGAAATTAATAAAAGGATTGAGGAATTGAATAGAGAAATATTATTGTTGGGAAAGGAGAGATAAAAAACACCATGACAAGAAAACACAATGTAAATAATATCAATCTACAAATAGACAATGTTGATTTCTGGAGTCCACACACTCATAATAAAGGTGGAATGCGAATATATTGGAGTGCAGATATTGGATATGGACAATTAGATGTTGTTAAACGTAGTGGTAATGATGGAGAGGGTAGAGATACTCTAGAAGGAGTATCGGAAGAAGATTTAGTTTTAATTGTTGATACAGAAAGAATGGATCATGAAGATGATAAAGAATTTACAAGTAAGGTTATAAGTTTATTGGTTGATATGTTAAAAGTTACTGGATAATTGGTTTATTATTGTTAATTTTAGATGATTATTTGCATTAAATCTTATTAATTACATTTAACTAAAATATTAAATAATTATTTGACTTTACTATACATTATATGCTATACTTAATACAGAAATAAATATTTAGGAGTGATACATAGATGGTATCAGGAGAGGGAATTAGAAGTTTTATACATAAGCATTCATTATCTACAAGTTATAAGATAATTCCTGAAGGGGATAGGAAAATTAATTATTCTCCAAATATAAAATATGAGTGCCCTGTATGCGGAAAACACAATATCGGCACAGTGATAGGTGGGAATAAATATTGTCAAGATTGTTGCATAGAGTATAATAATATGGGAGGAATATTCTCTATTCAATGGGATGGCGAATTGGTTCCCTATTATGTTAATGAATTTATAAATTGTGGATAAAGGAGGATATATAAATGAAAAAAGAAAAAGAAGGAAGTTTTCTATGGGTTATGCAACAAGTCGCTAAATATGAGACTGCTTTAGCAAGTTGTGCTATTGAAGGAAATGAATTTGGAAGAAAACATTTGAATGCCGTTAAAGGTATGGATTTAGTTGAAAAGTATAAGTATTTGAAGCAGGTTTTTGATATGCTTGAAGAGAAATATAGTTGATTTTTTTTGGTAAATTAATGCTTGACATATTGTAAGGAATGTATGAGAGGAGTTTATATTATAAATGGAAGAAATTAAAGAAATACAATCAATTTTTATTGCGAAAGATGGAAAGAAATTTAAAAGTAAGATTACTTGTCAAAATCATGAAGATGCATTAGATAAAGCTGAATATAAAAACAAAATTAAAACAATGGATCTGGATGAATTAAATATTCAAATAGTAAACTTTTTAGGTGAGAAAAACAAACAATATGCTAATGATTTAAATGATGCCTTTGAGATAGCAGAAAAAAGAGGTTTATTTAGCGGAGAAGAGTATTATTTATACAAAGATTATACTAATAACTGGTGTATTGGACATAAGGAATGGGAGTCAATACAAGATGATGTTGTAGCTGATACAATTTCAGAAGCAATTTGTAGGTTTTTATTATTACAATTTCATGAATTGCTTTGATATAAATAACTTATGTGGAATGAGAGGAGTAAAAATAATGTTATGTTTAAGAAATGAAACTTGTCACAAAGATACGTTATTCTGCTGTTATTCATGCGAAGTGACATGTACAACAAAAAATGATTGCAATGATGAAGAGTGTAAATACAATCCAAACAACATTATAAATAAAAAAGAGCAAGATATCAAACAAAAAGAAGATATTAAATGGTTATTAGAAGAGGTTTTAAAAGCAGGTAGATGTGCAGAGGTAGATTTTGAAAAGATTACTGAGGTAGCAAAACGTAATGGATATGAAATTAATGAAGATTTGGATTTGGAAGAAATATAAAAGGAGGGAAATAATGTTTAAGAAATTTAACTATAATTTAAATCATAGTCCTGTTGGAGCAATATGGGGTTTATATGTTGTTTATTCGTATATTTGATTAAAGTAGAAGGTGTTATGGATAAAAATGAAATGATTATGGCTACTTTGTGGTGTGTAACAATAGCAAATTTCATTACTTCTACCTATATATTATTTGTTGGTGAAATTAAACAGGTAAATGTTACATATGTGTGTCCAACTGTTAGAAAATATATGAGCGAACAAGAAACAAAGGAAATTGAGAATGTTTAAGAGGAAATTAGCCATAAACAAATATATATTTCTAGTAACAATATATATTCTAATCAACCTCTTAGAATCATGGTATTTTGGATTGAATTGGCAAGCAAAATCAGTTACAGAACATATATGTGATTGGTTGACAGCGATTCCATTTGCAATAGTTTCATTTTGGTTTTTCTTTAGTAATGATTATAAAGATATGATTAAAGGACAATTAATTATGTTTATTATGGTGATGATATATGTTGTAACTTATAAGTTATTGTTGGTATAAAGGAGGGGAAATAAAGATGGATAATGAAATTATTTATTACATAGATAAAGTTTCTGAATTGGAAAAGAAATTAAATAAAGTCCTAGATATCTTAGGAGATTCATCTATTAATATTTGTCCTAATGAATTTGGATTGGGGAATGAATCATCATTGTGTCCTGAACATATTAATTGTCGAAGATGTTGGGATGAGGGTTTGGATAGTTTAAAGGAGATGAAATAAATTTGCAAACACAAGGATGTAAAATATCAAGTAAAGGAAAATTAAGTCTTTTGACAGGGTGGTTTAACCATTATAAAGAAGGACATCATTGTTACTTTACTGATGAAAATAGTTATAAGGTAGAAGGACATACGATTAATAGGACTTTTAGAAAAAGTAAAGAACAACTCATTAAAGAATTTGAAGAGTTGAAATTTGAAAGAAACGTAACATCTGTGATAATCGAAGAATTATTAAAAACTGATGAATTGAAAGATTATTTTGAAGCAAAAGAAAAATTGAGTTCATTGAATGCTAAAATGGATAGGTTAATGAGAGAAAGATTTGAAATCTCAAAATAATCAAACCCTGAAACACGCTCATAGCAACACTTTTAAAACAAGTATTTCCCATCAAAATCAAATTTTATTGTATTGGAATAAGGAGGAATAAAATGTATACATGGAATCCAGTTTATAATTTTGTCCAAAAGGTCAAAAAGCAATATCAAGAGAAGTTTGGAGACATTGATTATAGCATTCACATTGTTAAAAATAAAAATAATATGTCAAAAGAATTTACTTGTTTAGAAAAATGGGTTCACGATTTAGGAATTAAAAAGTACATAAATTTGATTGAACCGCTACAAATCAACCAACTAGGGACTATGTTATTGATTAGATATGGTAGATATAGTGATGTATTTGGTGGAGAAAATGATATCACTAATGATAATTTTTGGGATATATATGATGGATTCTATAAAGAATGTAGAAGTGTAGTTATTGATGTTGAGTCTGAAGAAATAGTTTTAAGTCCTTTTAAGAAATTTAGAAACCTAAATGAATGTGAAGAAAATAATATAGAAATAATCACAGAGGAAATTAAGAACGCTAAGTCACTCGAAATCACCAATAAACTAGATGGATCAATGCAAAGTGCTAGAGTTTATCACGACAATATTATTATGTCTGGAAGTCAAGCAATTGATATGAATAACTCTTGGAGACTTAGAGATGGACAGGGAATATTAATGAGTCAGTCTAATTATGTTAATATGCTTAAAGAAAACCAAGAATTTACTTTTATATTTGAGTACATCACATTAAAAGATGCACATGTTGTAAATTATAAGCAAGAAGATGAAGGTTTATATTTATTAGGAATGAGAAATGTTTATACTGGCGAGCAATTATCTTACACACAAGTAAAAACCTATGCAGATATGTACGATGTTAAAATGACAAATATAATTGATAAAACTTTTGATGAAGTTATAAATGATATAGATAAATACAAATCTCACGAAATGGAAGGATATGTTATTAATATAGATGGTCATTTAGTAAAAATCAAATGCAATGATTATGTTCAAATTCATAAGATTTTGTCTAATATTTCTTCGATTAACTTAATAATCAAGCATATTGCAGATAATACATTTGATGATTTGATTAGTAAGGTTCCCGAAAGTTATCACTGGAGAGTTATGAAAGTTGCAAATTTAGTATTAGCATATATAAAAAATACAGAAGTAGAGGTTAATACTTGGTTTAAGGTTGCTCCTAAAGAAAATAAGAAAGATTTTATGATTTATATTGAACAAAATGTTCCAAGAGAGATTCGTGGGTATGTAAGATGCAAATATTTGGGCAAAGAATTCAGCTATATTAAGAATGGTAATGAACAGAGTCCTTCTTATAAAAAGTTAAAAGAAATGGGTATTGATGAGAATTACTCTGCTATTTTTACTAGTGAGGAGTTTGGATATGCTTCATAAACTAATAAATAATCCTGATGTATTAAACATTTATCAATATGGTAGCAGGGTATATGGTTGTTTTACAGATGAATCAGATTATGATTATGTAGTTATTGTTACGGACAATTATAAAGATTTTGTAGACAATATAGAATCAGGAGACAATCATTTTAACTTTTATAAACTATCTCAGTGGCAAGACATGGTTAGTAGAAATACAATTGAAACTCTTGAATGTCTATTTGTAGATGAGAAATTTATTATAAAAGAATCTGTCAAATTTGATATCATAATTAATCAAGTTGAATTACGTAAATCAATATCTAAAATATGCTCTAACTCCTATGATAAATGCAGGAAGAAGTTAATCATCGAAAAAGATTTTGCTCCTTATATTGCAAAGAAAAGCCTATGGCATTGTATTCGGATATTACTATTTGGTATTCAATGTGCCAAGTATGGGAGAATTGTGGATTATTCAGAAGCAAATAAATTCTATAATGATATTGTATTAAATAAAAACAATGATTGGGAATACTATAAATCAAATTGGCATGTATTTTGTAATAACTTAAGAACTGAGTTTAGGAAATATTCAGAGAAAGAGTGGATTAAATGGAAGGAGAGAATAAATGATTAAGTATATTCATGGGTCAGAAGATTCTATAGACATAGATGTGTATTATGTTTTTGATGAATTGCCGGACTTTAAGTTTTGCCAAGAGTTTTGTGCTGATAAGGAAGAAAATAGAAATATCATTACTATAAAGAATGAGGTAGTTAATCAATGTTTTAAAGGAACTACCGATGAAGTTAACAATGGTCTATATTATACTTATCATCTACATGAGCAAAAACATCCTTTATTAGTAGAAAGATTGTTAGAAAGAGATGTATTATACAAAGACATAAGAGCTTTTAGGGGTATCTTCTCATATCTATCAAGAACCAAGTATAGACAGGAAATAAAACATGGTTTAAAGAGTAATTGGACAACAAGAATTAAAATACTCGAACAAGTTGATTGGAATGAAGTTATAGATTTTGGCAAGACATTTAATAAAAAAGATATACTGAAAGTTTATGCTTTCCAATTAGGTCAATCTTTAGGGTTACATGATGGGGTTGAACTATATACAAAGAGTTCAATATCCGAACAGTATTCAGGATTAAGAAAATATTTATACAGAGAAGAAACTGATTTCACAGACATGTTATTTTACCTAAATAAATTCATAAGTAAAATAAAGACCTATAGAGTTATTGAGAATGAAATGATAGTTAATTTTTGTGATTTTGGTAAGACAATAGACTTAAAAACTGAAAAATATTTGGAGGATAAGCATGACTAAATTTATTCAAATGGTAGGAATAGTGGCAAGTGGTAAATCATTTTATGCTCAAGAGTTAGCACGGAAAGAAAATGCTATAATACATTCGTCAGATCAATTGAGAATTGAATTATATGGAGATGTTAATTTCCAAGATAAGAATGGAGAGTTGTTTCAAGAATTACATAGAAGGATTAAAAGTGATTTAACTAATGGTAAAAATGTGATTTACGATGCAACCAATTTAAATTATAAGAAGCGTAAAGTGTTTCTTGAAGAGTTAAAGAAAATTAATTGTATTAAAGAATGTTATTTAGTAACTACTCCTTACGAGAAATGTATTGAACAAAATAGACAAAGGGAAAGAAAAGTTCCTGAACATGTTTTAGAAAGAATGTACAAAAGTATATTTATTCCTCAGTTTTATGAGGGATGGGACGATATACATATTATTTGGAATACAGAAGGATATAATTTTGATACTAATTTGTTATTCAATGGTGAAAATGGATTGAATAAGATTGATCAAGATAATCCACATCACACATTGACCGTGGGTAAACATTGTTTAAAATGCTTTCAGATTTGCGAAGAATTACTTGATGATTTTGAATTAAATATGGCTGCTATGTATCACGATATTGGCAAAAGATTTTGTAAAGCATTTAAGAACTCTAAAGGGGAAGATACTGAGACAGCACACTATTATCAGCATCATTTAGTTTCAGCGTATGATAGTTTATTCATTTTTAATCAGCAAGGTTTTGAGCAAGAAACAATACTGAAGATTACTAATTACATACAGTGGCATATGATGCCGTTCTTCATGGATACAGAAAAAGCAAAAAAGAAGTTTGCAAATTTAGTTGGACAAGATTTTTATGATAAACTTTTAGTGCTACATGAAGCAGATACAAAAGCACATTGATAATCATACGTTAAAAATAAATTTGACTTTTTACATTAAACCACGTATACTAAAGTAAGAAATAATATTTTAGGAGATGATAAATTGATTTGGCTAAACGACACATTATTAGATTTCACAACATTCCCAAATGGAGAAACAAAGCTCAATGAACAACAAATTAATGATATTTTAGGAGGTGATGAAAAAGCATTAACTACATTTAAGTATCAATCAGATGCAGATTTGATTAAACTATTATTCCTAAAGAAATATCTAGATCAATTAAAAGTAAAATCTGATATACATATTATGTACATGCCATATAGTAGAATGGATAGATCGGAAGGAGGTTCGGCATTTACATTAAAATATATGGCAGAATTTATTAATAATTTAAGCTTTGATTATATTCATGTTTTAGAACCACATTCAGATGTGACTCCTGCATTATTAAATAATTGCAAAAGTAGATTTTTATCTGTCGATATATTTTATGATATTAAGGACAAAATTAATTTCAATGATGCTAAGGATTATGTCTACTATCCTGATGCTGGAGCTGAGAAACGCCTTAGTAAAATGATTGGTGTTCCAAATCAACTTGTAGGATTTAAGCATAGAGATTTTCAAACAGGTAAAATTACTAGTCTTCAAGTATTTGGTGATGTTAAAGAAAAAGGATTCAAAGTAATTATGATTGACGATTTATCAAGTTATGGAGGAACATTTATTTTAGGAGCAAAACAACTTAGAGAGCTTGGTGCATCGGAAATTTATCTTGTTGTAGGACATTGTGAAGAATCAATATATAAAGGTGATATATTCAAAACAGATTTGATTGATAAAGTTTTCACTACTGATACAATTATTAATGAATCATTAAATGACAAAATTGTAGTGTATCCTATTATGAATAAGAAAGAGGTAATATAATATGAAAACAAATCCAATATTAATGACGGACGCATATAAAATTTCTCATAAAATCATGAGTGAAAAAGGCACAGAAAAAATTTATTCTACATTTACACCAAGACATTCAAGAATTGAAGGAATCAATGAAGTAGTATTCTTTGGACTTCAAGGATTCATTAAAGATTATCTGATTGATAATTTCAATGAAAACTTCTTCAATATGGATAAAGGAACAGTTGTTGCTGATTATAAGAGAATCATTAAGAACTCTCTAGGAGAAAATTGTGCCGATACATCTCATATTGAAGCATTACATGATTTAGAATACTTACCTATTAAAATTAAAGCAGTAAAAGAAGGAACGCTTATTCCAATGAAAGTCCCTGTGTTTACAATTGAAAATACTAAAAAGGAATTCTATTGGTTAACTAATTTCTTAGAAACATTAATTAGTGCAAATATGTGGAAAGTAATTACTGCAACAACCATTGTTAAAAAGTATAGGGATATTTGTGAAAAATGGGCTGAGAAAACATGTGATAATAAAGATCATATTCAATGGCAATGTCACAATTTTAGTTATCGTGGGATGAGTGGTCATGAGGACGCAGTTACAACAGGCGCAGGACATTTATTATATTTTACAGGTAGTGATACGATTCCAAGCATTCAATATTTAGAGCAATATTATGGTGCTAATGTTGAACATGAATTGGTTTCGGCAAGCGTGTTGGCAACTGAACATAGTATTCAATGTGGATATCAAGATGATTTGAGATATTTTAAGAGAATGATTACAGAGGTTGCTCCTTCAGGGATTGTGAGTATAGTTAGTGATGGTTACGACTACTGGAATGTTATTGGTAATATTGTTCCTGAGTTGAAAGATATTATTATGAATAGAGATGGTAAGGTTGTAGTAAGACCAGATACGGGCGACCCAGTTAAGATTGTTTGTGGTGAAGTTATTATTGAAGATTTAACAAATAATGAATATTGTTCTACTTTAGAAAAATGTAAAAGATATATGTTAGATGGAATTGAAGAAGATATTAGATATAATACACCTCATGGAGAAGCAGGAGATTCTGAAGCAGAAGGTATCTTTAAGTTTGAAGGCAAACATTATAAAATCATTGTTGATATAGAATGGAATAGATATGATAAGCAATATTATTATATTGATGGAAGTAGTGTAACAAGTTGTGAAGAAATCGAATTAACTATAGAACAAAAAGGTTCTGTAGAAGCACTATGGGATACCTTTGGTGGGACAATAAATGATAAAGGATATAAAGTTCTTGATCCTCATATATCTGTTATCTATGGCGATAGCATTACCCCTGAAAGAGCAGAAGAGATTTTTAAACAACTTGAAGCAAAAGGATTTTCTTCTGAGAATATTGTATTTGGTGTTGGAAGTTATTCATTGGGGTACTTTACAAGGGATTCGTTCAGCTTTGCTTTGAAAGCTACCTATACTATTATTGATGGTGAAGAAAAATTTATCTTCAAAGATCCTAAGACTGATATTGGTGGGATTAAGAAATCCCAAAGAGGCATGGTTGCTGTAGTTAATGGTGAAAATGGTATTTATCTAGTTGATGGATTAAATGAAATGGAAAAAGATGGAATGGGTATTATAGATTTGCTTGAAGATGTATTCATTGATGGAATTTTGTATAGAGATGAAAGTTTAGCAGAAATTAGAGCAAGAGTTTTGAAATAAGTTAAGTTATGAATAAGTTGGTTTCTGAAAGTCTACTCTAGTAAGAGTTTCAGAAACCACAATTCCCTCGAATGAGTTATTTGAAAGGGAGTGAAATGCATGAAATCTAAGTGTAATTGTTGTGATGGTATTTATAATTCTCTTGATATTCATTTTACAAGTGCTTGTGATAATAATTGTTCGCATTGCGTTGATAAATGCTTTAATGGTTTAAATATTTCTAAACCAAATGTTGAAGCAATCGTTGATACAATTGTAAACAATCAAGAAGGTATAGATGATGTATTATTTCTTGGAGGCGAACCATGTTTGTATCTTGATGAATTAGTGGATTGTGTAACACAAATTAAACAAAAAACTTTATTGAAAGTATTTGTCACTACTTCTGTTCCTAGTGTATGTAAAACAAAATATGATAAATTTTTAGAATTGTTAGATTTACTTGATGGAATAAATTTATCAGTTCAACATTATAAAGAGGATATTGCTGACAAAATCAGAAACACAGTTTCAATATATGATAGGCAAACATTTTACTCCTCTCTACCTAATAAGGATAAGATAAGAATAAATCTTAATATTGTGAAACCATTTTTATATACTAAAGAAGATATTAGTGAATGTTTGAGGCATTATGATTCAATGGGATTTAATTCTATTAAATTATCTGAGATACAACATGGTAAAGATGTATTTGTTTCATTTGAAAAGACGTTTGGAATTGCTTTAAAGTCACCATATTCAGATGGATGTCAAACATATTTAAATATGAATGAAATATTAGAAGGATTAAAAACTCCAGTTCTATTAAAAAGATCATGCTTTATGTGCGAAGATACTTTAAAAGCTTCTTTTAATGATGGTATTAAAGTAATTAGAAATTTATTTAAACCAGTCGAAAATAAATATGGTGTAATTTATGAAAATGGGTTATTAACGAAAGGATGGATATGATATGTATACAAAATTATTAAAAGTGATAGTTAAATTACAAAGACAATTGGCAGGACATTGTGGTGGAAGTGGACATTGTTCATAATAACTTAAAAGAATAGTTTCAAAGGGTAAGAAAGGAGATGATTTTAAATGGGAATAAAAATTCAATTAAAAAGTGGAGCAGTACATAATTATCCTGATGCTAAATTAACTAAGGAATTTTTTGAAGATTGGTTATTAAATAGTAAAACTTCTTTTAATGCTTTAGAAAATGATAAGACATGTGTTATTTATAGAATTTCTGAAATCGAAAGTATCCAAATAGAAAAGTAGAAGGAGAATTTAATTATGTGTGAGAATAATAAAGGACATAAGCATATTACGATTAATATTTTACCTCAACATCCTAGAGCTTGGTTTTGTATAATGTGGATTGGTATATTTTTTGCTTGTGCATGGGGAGGAAAATAATATTAAAGTAATAATTTAATAGAAAGGAGGACAACAAAAATGTTTAAATTAGAATTGTCAAAAGTTTCAGGGATTTTAATTGAGCAATCAAATATATTTGAGTGTGATTTAAAAACTGCTTGGGAAAAATGGATGCATCCTGCTATTACTGAACAATTTACTTATGAAGAAGTTAGATTGTTTATAGAGGGTAATAAAAGGAAGTGTAATAGTATAAGGGAGGAATAAATAAATGTTAGGTAAATATCTTAAAGACCTTGGTATATTAGAAGACAATACTCCTCAAGGTTGGAATAGAGATGATTCAAGGCAAGAACAATGGACCAAAGAAAGAGAAATATATGGCTTTGACGAAAAGGAAACTTGGTCAATGGATTTCACATTTAAACTCTGGTTATATGAGAGATTATCAATGTATAATGAAGTAAATGGTGTTGATACATCATTTCATAAATACGAGTTTAAAGGAGACACAATTACGTTTCAAGAGTGTATTGATAGGATGTTAGATGGTTTAAAGATTGAGTTGACTACTGATGAATATAGAAGGACTGACGATCAGAAAGAAAAAGTAGAGGATATAGTAAATATATTTGCTTTGTGTTTGCCTAGTTTATGGTGGTAGGCGATTAAGATGTAGTGTTAAGGGAATCGAAGGAGGTGATTAGAATGTAGAAATAAATATAATAGTTGGACAATGTATATTATCCAAGCAGTGGGTCATACTATTACCAAGGAAGTAAATTAAAGGTAAGGTGATAGTATATGCAAGTAATAAATAATGTTCAACAAAGTAATCAACCGCAACAATTAATTAGAGGTGGAATTTACATTGTGAATCTTCCTAATAGCGGAGGGTCTATTCAGTCAAAACAGCGTCCTTGCGTGTTGGTGAGCAACAATTCCTGTAATAATTTCAGTCCAGTTTTACATGTATGTCCTCTTAGTTCTGTGACTACTAAGAAAAAATTACCTACTCACATTACGATTAATAGAGGAAATAGCGGGCTTTTAAAGGACAGTATTGTACTTTGTGAACAAACAATACCTGTAAATAAGATTGATATTATGAATCAAGTGGCGTTTTGTGATGAAGAGACTATGTTGAGAATTTCTAGAGGGATTAAAGTTCAGTTTGCTTTGGAATGATATAAAAATAAATTAATAAGAAGGAGAGATAAATTAATTAGTGTTAATTACTAAAACAGTTATGACTCAATGGAACGTTTGGACAAAAGAATGGTATGAGAATAAGGGATATGTATTTACAAAATATAGCGAACCATTTGAAGTAAAAGTTGAAGATTTATCTAATGGTTCTGTAGTAAAAGTTGCTATTGAGTGTGATGGATGTGGTGAGATATTAACAGGAATACCTTGGAACCAATATTTAAAAGCGGTACATGAAGATGGTAAATACTATTGTCAAAAATGTACTGCAAACATATTTAGTGGAATTAAACAAAGGATGACTAAATTAAAAAATAGTAAATCATTTTATCAATGGTGTTATGATAATTTTTCTAAAAAAGAAGCCGATATAATAATTGATCGTTGGGATTATAAGTTAAATATTGATAGAAACGGTAATGTATTAGACCCTAACGAAGTAGGATATGCTTCTCGTGGTTTAAATAATAAAGGGTTCTGGTTTAAATGTTTAAATAATAGTAACCATACATCTGAACAAAAAAATATTACAAGTTTTACACAAGGGGTGTCAATAGATTGTATTCAATGTAATTCAATATCTGTTACTAATCCTGAATTAGTTAAATTTTTAATCAACAAAAGTGATGCTAAAATACATTCTCATGGTTCTAAGAAAAAACTTCCTATGAAATGTCCTGATTGTGGATTTGAAAAAGAAATGACTATTAATGATTTAAGAAGACAAGGCTTTGGTTGCACTAAATGCTCAGATGGAATAAGTTATCCGAATAAGTTCATGTTTAGTATTCTAGAACAAATACAAGAATTAAAGAATATTGAATTTTTTGAAGCAGAAAAAACATTTTATTGGTTAATATATGAATTCAAAGGTAAGACACGAAAGGGTAAATTAGATTTTTATTTCGAGATAAATGATAAATCGTATGGTGCTGAAATGGATGGAGAATTTCATACAAAAAATAATAATTTAAGTGGGCAAACAAAGGAAGAAAGCAAATTTATAGATGATGAGAAAGACAGGTTATGTGAAGAACATGGTATTAAAGTTATAAGAATTAACTGTGCTGAATCAAAATTGGAATGGATAAGGAAAAATATAATGACTTCTAAATTGCCAATGCTACTAAATTTTAAAGAGTCGGAAATCGATTGGTTAAAATGTCATGAATTCGCTTGTAGTAGTCTAGTTAAAGTTTGTTGTGATATGTGGAATAATGGAATTAATAGTGCATTAGAAATATCAAAAATATTAAAATTCAATAGAGTAACAGCTATAAAATATTTAAAACAGGGTAAGGATTTGGGATGGTGTGATTATAATTCTAAAGAAGAATTGAGAAATAAAAAACAACAAATAAAAATAATTTGTTTAACTACTAATGAAATTTTTAATTCTATATCTGAGGGAAGTAGTAAATATTCTATAGATAAAAGCGATATAGCAAATTGTTGTAAAGGTAAGAAAAAATCAGCAGGAAAACATCCAGAGACAGGCGAGAGAATGATTTGGATGCGTTATGACAAATACATGAATGATATTAATTTATATAAAGGAGAGATATAAAAATAAATGGATATAATTACATCACTGTCTAAAAGAACAATAAACTTTATTAATAAACATGACTTAATAGATAAAACATTTACTCGAGAAGACTATGCATATGTAGAAAATACAATAAAGAAATATCGCCATAAAGAAGTAAAAATAACTTCTGAGCATGTCAAACAATTAGCAGAAAATGGGGCAATAATATTCTATGGAGAATTGTTTAAATACTTAATTGTTTTATCTATTGCATATTTCCTAAATATTTTGCTTGCCACCTTCTTTATAATGAATACTTTTTCAGCACTCAGAGGACTGGCTGGAGGAGTACATATGAGCACATTTAATAAGTGCTTTGCAGTGATGATTGGGTGTTTCTTATCATTAGGTTATATAGTTATTTCAATACATAATACACTATTTATTACAGGAATTTTTACTATAGGGGTAATATGGAGTATTATTATAGCACTTAAATATGCACCTCAAGAGCGTCCAGATAAAACAGATAAGGATTGTGACAATGGTAATAAAATGAAATATAGGACGGTTGCATTTATAATTGTGAGTTTTGTAATTAGTATGATATTAATATTGTTTACTGAGAAATATATAATTGGTATTAGTATTTTTGTTGGAGTTTTATTGGAGATGATGACAATTACTCCTGTTGGAACGAAATTTTTTCAATGGGTTGATGGTAAGAAGGTGTCTAAATGACGGAGACAGTAATTGCAACGTTCTTATTTGCATGGTTATTCAAAGGATATAAATGGTTTGAAATATTTAAGTTGTTTAAGCATTGGAGTATATATCCTATTGTATTGACTTGTTTTGCTCATATATATTTTGTGTATTCCATAATTCATAACCAATATTGGTTTCTTGAATATGCTCATTATATAAAGATTGCTTCTTTCCTATTCTATTTTATACTTATTTGGAAATATAAATTGCTCGATATATCAATATTTAAAGGAGTAAATATTGAAAAAAATAAACCATTGTTAGTATGGGTAACATCACCTGTTGTCATAGGTGCATTATGCACAGTGATAGGTTCAAAATTAAATCAAATAGCTATGTTTTATAATAATAATAAAATGCCTGTATTTTTTTCAAGTGCTTGGACCACAGG
>Ga0209728_1000893_pt1 | contig 20690 bp, 27 predicted proteins | sample RifGroD1_FD_183997 | JGI IMG/M metagenome (GOLD analysis project Ga0209728, IMG submission 183997) | Groundwater microbial communities from Rifle, Colorado, USA - Groundwater D1 (SPAdes) (version 2) | ecosystem: Environmental > Aquatic > Deep subsurface > Groundwater | place: Rifle, Colorado... | reverse complement strand
CTTTCGTTATAATTTTTTGGATAGTTCCTTCGGGCATCCAGTTTTCAAAGTTTTTTATAGCGTCATTTTCACTTGATCCTCTTTCGATTGTTTGGCACTCTTCGCCATATGCGTTTAGGAAATTTATTTGGTAAGACTTCATTGCTGTTTTCCTCCTCTGTTTTAGTGTTGACGTAATCATAGCATATGTTAGGTTGATATGTCAATACATAATCAAGATAAAGTTTTTATTTGTTTGGGGATGTGTTGCTCTATAGAAGGAAAGTATTTGAGCTTAGTAATTATGCAGTTGGTGGGGATTGTATGGATTGTGTAATTAGTGGGCTTATATGATGGTTGTAGGGGTTTAGATTAGATATGAAGAGGTGATAAAGATATGGGTGGTCCGTTAGGGAATAAACATGCAGTAGGGAATAAAGGTGGAGGTAGGCTAAGGAAGTTTACTTCTGCTAATGAAATGTTCGATGTTGGATTGAGGTATATAGAAGATAGGATATCAAAGGAACAGCATTTAACTATTACAGGGTTGTATATTGCTTTGGGGATAGTTAAGAGCACTTTTTTAGAGTATGAGAGTGGAAGATATGATGATGATATAAACGTGTTTTCTGACCTACTAAAAGAGCTTAAACAAAGAATCGAGGATTATGCCGAGAATAGGCTGTTCGGAAATAATCCAACAGGTGCTATTTTTGCCCTAAAGAACTATGGCTGGAAAGATAAAACAGAAACAGAGCTGACCGGGCCAAACGGAGGACCAATCCAACTCACAAATGTGACTAAACTCCCTGATGCTGATCTGCTGAAATTAGAAGAAATTCTTGCCAGGAATGAGGCATTACTCCCAGAATAGTCCACGACAGACGGACTTTAGGCACTTATCCCGGCTATTTTGTATGCCAAAAACGCTGGGAGCCTACTCCTGCAAGGGATTCAGCCATTTTCCGAATGTGACAAAAGGCTGTTGTGTCACATTCGGCTGATACTGAGAGGCTCAAGGCATTGCATCGTCGCATTGCTGATGCTGATCTGATTGCTGATGTTTTGTGGCGGTTGTCGTTCCTCCTTCCTTCTTTGGGTGTCAGCCTGTTGGTATTGCTGGCGTTTTGGCTTGTCCGGCGTTATGGACCAGGTATGGGGCGATCAACCTGGCGGCAAACGTTGTTGGCAACGGCAGGGCCGGGGAGGGTAGCGAAACCACCCAAGCTGTGGGGAGGGTATACCCATGGATATGTATACTCCACACTCTCCATTCAAACTCAATAATACAAGCTATTTTAATCAATCATTATCATATCAACAAGCATGAACCCCAAACAAATCACAACCCCAAAAACTGAAGTCAAATTTTTAGCGACTCTCAATTTTGGAGGTTTTAGTAATGCCGAAGAAATAACGAGGCTAGAACGTATATATAAACGAATTACATGCCAAAAACCCTACACTCTTAGGGAGAGTAAGGCTGAGTGCCATTTTTAGAAGGTGTCGTTTTGACACCTAACACATGCCCATTGAAAGGGCTTTTGAGGTGTAAAATATGGACAAAAAGATAGTGGATTTTTACAATAATGAGTCAGATATTTTACCTCTTCCAGTCGGTTCTTACATTGTTCGTGAGAAGTCACCTAACGGAACAAACTTCATGACATTGAAGATGCCTAATGGAGATGGCAAAGAACTTGTAGTTGATACTTGGTGGAGTAATCCAAATAAACCTGCCAAAAAAGATAAAGATCCTCCTAAGCATACAGGAGGAAAGAAGCCCTACGTCATGCTTATGATTGATGAAATCGAAAGGCTTAAAAAGAGTGGGGTTAAGAATTCCGGAGAGCTAATCGGGAACTTGGTTTCTTTAGGAAAGCACATTGAGTGGAACACTGGGAAGTTGATCAATACGAGAACTAAGAACCCCTTGAAGTATAAAGAGCTACAAATTATACTTGGCTATGGAAACAAGAAGTTGAACCGCTTATTGGGTGATATGAGGGATAACGAACTCCTTCATTCGACTGATGGCGGTTATGTTATTTCCTCGAGGTTGATTAAAAAAGGGAAGATGAGTAAGGAGGGCGATTGATTATGCCTAATAGAGTTACGACTTACAGCCAAGCATTTATTGGTGTATTGGGAATTCCAATAGACGCAAAGATTAAGGTGTTCTTAAAAAGACTTGAGCAGGAAGGTCACACGGAAAAAGGAATAAGCTTTGGTATTTGGAGAAGCCAAGACAAGCTTAACTCTTTTAAAAATGACCGCCGCTTTATGAGTATCTTGGAAAACGAAATCAATAAGTGGTCGTGGAGAAAAGACGATCCTAGATGGACCGAGTATTGGAACAAGAAAAACGAGGTCGTAAGAGTTGAGCGTCTTAGGAAAGAAATAGACTGTCGCGCTAAAGTGGAAAAAGACAGTGATTCAAAAGGAAAGAAGCCGAGGTACAAAGGATATATTTACTTTATCCAAGGACAGCTTGGCGGAGCAATAAAGATTGGATATTCGGTTAATCCACAAAGAAGACTCAAGGAACTGCAAACCGGATATCCGGACACTTTAAGGATATTGGTAATGATACCAGGCAACGAGTACACCGAGAAGATATTCTATCGTCAATTTGAAGGCTCTAGGCTTAACGGAGAGTGGTTTAGACCGGATGATTGCGTGATGGATAAGATTAACGAACTAAAAAGAAAGCATAACTATACCTCTGTGAAAGAAGGTGTGGTTAATGCCTAAGAAAAAGTATGTTGATCCTCATATTGCAATTGGTATCCTTGCTCGCCATAATCATAAGCTAATACGGGATATGGAAGTAGGCGATGAATACGCGGTTATTATGGATAATGGTGTGTTCGTTGTATCGCTAGTGGAGAGCAACGAAACTATAAGTGGAGAAGATTACGTGATTAAGGAACTTCGTTCCGTACAAGGTGAGGGTCTGATTAGATTCAAGAGGTCAAGGAAGGCGAATCTATAATGAACAAATCACTTAATAAGGAAAACAGATCATGCCCTGAACATAAACCCCTACACCCCAACACTCTACTAAACTGCGCCACCTGCAAACGATGGAACTACGCCAAATACAAATGCCGTGAAGAAATATGGCTAATACCTTGGATAGAGTGGTGTGCTGATCATGGCTAAACCAAAACTTACGAATAAGGACATACCTTCTCTTGAAGTAGTACGTGCTGAAATAGCTCGTCGGAAGAAAGAGGAAGCACTAAGGTATTATGTTCCCCATAAGAAGCAGTTGGATTTTCATATGTCGAATAAAAGAAATAGATGGAGTCTTGGGGGGAATCGCACAGGAAAAACAGTGTGCGGTGCAGTAGAAGCGGTTTACATGGCGACAGGAACACACCCATACAGAAGCGTAAAGGTTCCAAACAAAGGATGGGTTGTATCTCTCACAAACGAAGTTCAGCGTGACGTTGCCCAAAAGGAAGTTCTTAAATGGCTACCAAAGGCCGAGATAGCAGACGTTCATGTTAGATCAGGCAGGAAAGATGACCCTGAAAATGCTATCCTTGATTTTATCGTCCTAAAGAACGGCTCTACTATTGCTTTTAAGTCTGTAGACCAAGGGCGGCCTAAATTCCAAGGAACATCCTTAGAGTGGATATGGTTTGACGAGGAGCCACCCAAGGAAATTTATGACGAGTGCAAAATGCGTATCATTGATACCCGCGGTGATATATGGGGAACCATGACACCGTTGCAAGGTCTAACGTGGGTATACGAAACAATATACGTCAATGAGAACAACGACCCCAACGTCAAATACTGGTTGATGGAATGGGCTGACAACCCCCACCTGTCACCTGACGAAATAGAATCCCTTATGTCAACAATGTCGGAAGAGGAAAGGGAATCCCGCCAATACGGTAAGTTCGTCGCAATGTCGGGACTTGTTTATAAGGAGTTTGTTGAGGACATCCATGTAATTGACCCCATTCCAATACCCCTTGATTGGTACGACAATATAAGCATAGACCCCGGCCTAGCAGCCCCACTTAGTTGTCATTTTTATGCTTACGATGGCGATGGCAATATCTACGTTATAGCAGAACACTACAAAGCTGGGGAGACAATAGAGTATCATTCTAAGCAAATCCATAGGATCGCCACCGAGTTAGGCTGGCCTAGACATAGGGGATACCTCGACGCTTTATTCGACTCTGCTGCCAATCAGAAGACTTTAGCGGCTGAAAAGTCTGTTGCCGAGTTGTTTGGTGAGCATGGGATTGAAGCCGATACTGTAGTTGATAAAAACAAATGGTCAGGCATACAGCGAGTTAAGCAATACCTAAAGCTCAGACCAAATCCGCAAACCACAGTGTGGCCCAAGGGAAAACCCAAGTTATTTATTTTTAGGACGTGTACGAATCTCATAAAAGAAATAAAGAGTTATAGGTGGAAACCTGACGGAGACGAGCCTATAAAAAAGAACGATCACGGCCTCGACGAAATGCGTTATTATATTATGTCGAAACCTGAACTAAAAGAGCTAGAAATAGGGATTGCAGTACCTAAGCCAATATCGGCAAATCGCGATCCTGGCAACATGTACGAGGGAACAAGGCATTGGTCGGAGATTGAAGATGACATGGATGAAGAGAGCCAATTCATGAAAGGGTGGGATTCGTGATGGACAATAGTATAACAATTAGAGATATAAATGAGGCGATTAATTATGCTATAAAAATGGTTGGAGTTTCAAAGAGTAAAGAAGATGCCGAATATTATGCTAGAGCAACGTTGTGGCTTGGAGAGATGAGAGAATTGCGCCAAAAATTGAGTATCCATAAATAGGAGGACCCCGCAATGTCAATACCTCTAATAATTTCAATATGTCTAACCTTAACCCTTGTCATAACCGCAGGGGCTTTCTATTGGGGCCTAAAAATAGGCGAAATCATTAAAATATCCGGCGATAACCAAACTCGTATTGACTTGGCTATTAAACAGATTGATGGAATGGAAGAAGTTATCGAGCAACTAAATTATCAATTAGATTCCAATAGTCGCGAAAGAACCACGGACAGACCATCCAGAACAGGTTGGGACCCATCGAACCCACTTAGCGCGGAAAGAAGATGATTAAGTGGACAAAGACAAACCAATTGACGTAATAGACTCTAAAATAAGAAATCCAGAGTCAATTATCCAAACAAAAGAAGAAAAAGCACTAGCCGCAAGGGTACAGGAGTTATTCACGGCTTCCTACAATGCAAAAGAACAACTTGGAAAGTCAGAGATATGGAAGAAGTGCGACGACTACAAACACAACAGGCAGAATCCTCCAACTAGCGAAATAGACCCCGGAAGTGTAACGAACATCATTCATCCTATCATTGAGGCTATGATTGCCGACCTAGTGGACAAACCTTCCTCTGTGGAAGCAAAGGGCTGGGAGCCATCAGACCATATGCTCTCCGAGCAATCAAAGCACATGCTTGAATTTGTACTCGACCGTAATCGATTCAAGATTAAGCTCAATCAGTCGGAGCATGACAGGCTAGAACTTGGCACAACAATAATGAAGGTATACTTTGATCATGATACTTTAGGCGGAAGAGGGCTTCCGATATTCGAGCCTATAAGCCCTGCGAATTACTTCCCTGACCCAAAGGTACAGACAGCCCACCTACTCCAAGAATGTGAATTTATGATTCATGCCGTACCGCGTCCCTTATCATGGTTTCGTAAGCAATGGCCGGATAAGGGCAAGTATGTTGTGCGCGAAGTATCTGTTCCGTATAACCCTGAGATATTCGAAGATCAAGGTGCAGACGAAACAGAGGTAACAACGAGCGAAAAGGCATTGCTCCTTGAGTGCTACATGAAGGATAAAGACGGTTCGATGTACTGCCTACATGTCGCCAACCATATTCTCCTAGAGGACTCAAGAGAAGTCCTGAAGGGCAAGAAGGTTAACAGAAGGGATGTATATCCTTTTGTTGTTATCCCTTGTTATATCCAACGAGGACAGATTTGGGGCCAATCGGACATCGAAATGCTTATTCCTGTTCAAGATGTTATCAATGACATGGATGATAATATCAGGATCACAGCTCGACTTATGGGCAATCCGCAAATAGTCGTTGGCATGGGGGCTGGAAGATCATTCGATTATCGTAAATGGACAAACATGCCTGGACTACGCATTCCAATGAGGGACATCAACGCTTGGAGAGTAGTGGAACCCCAAAGCGTCTCATCCGACATCATAAATCGTCGTGAAAAAGGGTTCATGGAGGCTAATGTCATATCTGGCAGGACTGATATTAGCTTCGAGCAAAGTTACGGCGCAGTAAGAGCGGCAAGTGCTATCATGGCTATTAAGCAGGAAGGCCAAAAGGGTGTAACTCATAAGGCAGAAATGTTTAAGACAGGCTGGCGTGACGTTCTCGAACTGATAATGGATGAGATTATCACCAACTGGGATACAGAAATGTGGGTTAGAGTTGGCGGAGAGAAGCCGGACTTCAGGTTCTATGACCCCTCGAAGTTGAGTAACGTCCCACAAATGATACCGGATCAAAGACAAATGTTGGACGAAAGTGGAATACCAATTCCAGGAGAATATGAGCATTTCATCAAGCCATTAGAGGACGACGATGGAAATCAAATGACAAGGGAGGTTCAGTTAGACCTCTCTTTATCTATGGGCAACGGACTTCCTTCCGATAAGGCGTTTATGTATCAGACGGTTGCAGAGCTGTCTAAGGCAATCATCGACGGTCGCTCTGTCATCACATGGAAAGAATTCAGGGAGTACCTGCGAACAGAGGTTGGATTGCCATTAGAGGATGATATGAACGCTTCTCAACCGCAGTTGCCCGGAATGCCCGGAATGCCCGGTCAACCAATGATGCCCGGACAGATACCTGGTCAAATGCCTATTCCTAATCCCGACAACATGAGCGGTCGGCAAGGACAAATAAGCAAGATATTATCATCGTATAGGGGCGTGGGATAATGCCACATGAAATGACAGCGCAGGAAGAAAGATATTGGTTGCACTCGTTAAGTGGTGATCCCTTGATTGGGAGTTTTTTAAGGACACAAGGGATGTTTGGGGACCCAAGGATTCGTGCCTTGAATCAGCCTGTCTGCTCCTGCGAGCGGCTTGCATTTTGGCATGAGAACGGCATTTTATGTCCATCATGTGGAAAGTTTACCCCTAAAGAAAAAACGCACAAACTGAAGACCCATTTAAGCGAAGGATGGTATAAGTAATGAGCTTTAAACGCCAGTTATGCATCTATGATGAGTCGGAGCAGCAAAAGAAACTTAAATACTGGAAAGATGTATTAACTCTTGACCAATGGGATATTGTAGCAAAAATAACGCGCGACAAAAATATGGACTTGGAAAAATCGCAAGGTACAGTAAGTTACCGTCTTTGTGGGTTAGAAGCACTTATAAAGCAAATGGACCCAATAGATTGGGAATCAACAGACTTTAGTTACGATATGGAAGTGTCTCTTGTCCACGAATTACTTCATCTTGTACTTGCCCCGATGGAGGTTGAGGATAGTCATAAGGTTCACGAAGAACAAGCTATCAATATTATAGCGAGGGCTTTAGTGGGATTGAGAAGGGATGGTAAATAATAATGCCGAAGAGAAACCAACGAAAAAACCAAAAGAATCTGCAAGTATGATGATGGGTATCCCGATGATGAAAGGCGGTCCGATGCCGATGAAGGGAAAGGGCGCAAAGAAAGGAAGCAAGAAGGGCGGAAAATGTTAATGAATAAATATATTGGTGTAAAAATTATCGAAGCAGAACCCATGACTATACATGATTTTAACGAAAACCACAACCACAACAAAGTCATTCCTGCTACACGGGGAACGGAAGGATATAAGGTTGTTTATCCTGATGGATATGTATCGTGGTCGCCTAAAAGTGTTTTCGATGAAGCGTATCGAAAAACAGACGGGATGACATTTGGCTTGGCTATTGAGGCAACAGGAAAGGGTTTTTGCGTGGAACGTGAAGGATGGAATGGAAAAAACATGCACGTTACTCGAACTAAGCTCTATACCCCTGACAACATACAGGTAAACAATGATTGCCTGTTGCTATTTAATGTCACTGGTAAATATAACACATGGGTTCCGAGCATTACTGATATCTTGGCAGAAGATTGGAAGATAACGAAATAAACACCAACCGACGAGCTAATGATAGCTCTTTTTATATGTCTATTTATGACAATCGGAAAGACGATACGGGCGAAATGATGGGATGCCGCCATCAAATTACGGAGGAATTGCAATGAAAAGACTTTTATCCATGAACTTACAGAAATTCGCTGAAACGGTCGTAGATGTGCCTGACGACGGGGTGCAAGCCACGGAAACCACAGAAGAAGCAGAAACCACCGAGACTACCGAGACAGAGGAAACAACCGAGTCTACGGATTCCGAAGAAACCGAAGAAACAACCGAGGAAACAGACGACCTTCCTGAACTCCCTCCGGAACAAAAGACAGCCTTTGCCAAACGCCTTGAACGCGAACAAAAGAAACTTCGCGAACAAATCCAAGCTGAGGAATCCGCAAAGTTTGCCAAGCATCAAAGAATTATTGACTCCCTTGGAGGCGATCCTGACGCAATTGAAAAGGCATTCCAAGAACAGGCATGGGCGAAGGAGGCAGCAAGTCAGGGTTACGAAAATCCCGAAGATTCTGCTTTGTACGTTGAGCAAAAGAGAATGCAAGCTGAACTTTTTGATCTTCGAGCCAAGGATCAAATTAATGACTTGAGGGACAATCCTCTCTATTCTGATATAAAAAGAGCAGAGAAGGAAGTTAAGGATTACATGCTTCGGACAGGTTCAACGGCTAAGGAAGCATATTGGGCAATAGGCGGAGAAGCAAGGGCGCAACAACTCAAACGAGAGGCTGAGCAAAGGGCTGTCGTGAAGAAAGCTCAACCAAAGCGAACTGTTCAGACTGATAGCTCAACTGGCGATAGCGGAACCCTTCCCCCTCTCGATGCCGAGAACGAAAGATTAAGGAAGCAAATGGGAATGACCCACCATGAAGCGTTGGAGTTACTGAGTTCTGATTACACCAACATCGACGACTTCCGCAAGAAAAAACAACAAAAGAAGGGATGATCTTAAATGGCACGTTATATTAAATCAGCTACCACCGGGAACAACGAACCAAAAACAGACTGGATTAAAATCGGAGCAAGTCAAACTATCGTAACCGGAAACCTTATTGCAATTAGTTCAGGCCTTGGAATTGCCGCCGTTGCCGCGTCTGCTGCCCTATACGGTATTGCGGAGGCTGATATTACCACAACCTCAAGTCCAACTGCTGCCGACAGAATCCCTGTCACACTTTTAAAGGGTGCTGTAGTGCGCCTTCCGTTTACAGCCGCAGGATCAAAAAAGACGTTTGCTGATGCAGATTTATTCGCCACCAAGTTTGACCTGTTGGATAAAACGTCCGTAGCCCCTGACGACACCACTGGCGGCATGTGCCACATTGTGGCCTACGATAACACCGCCTTAACCTGCGATGTCGTGTTTGACGATGCAAATTTAGTATACTAAGAGAGGATGATTTAGATGCCAATGAATACACAACAGTTTGACAACCTTTACCTCAAAAAGATTGACCGAGCATTTTTCGAGGCTTGGGACGAGGAACCTGAGCAATGGCCCAAATATCTCCAAAATGAAAGTTCTACCCAAAATGCCGAAGTAACTCAAAACATTGCTGGTATCGGAAAATGGGGTAAGAAAGATGAGCTTGCCAACCCTACTGAACAAAAGTTCAAGCTCGGCGACATCATCACAACCACCCATCAACCGTTTGCTGTCGAAATCGTTATGTCCCGCGAGCAAGTAGAGGACTCGAAATACAAAGAAGTTGAGAGCATGACCCGCGATGCCGGACACGCCGGGCGTGAAACCCTTGAGTCCGAAAACGTCCTTGTCCTTGATGGAGCGTTTACCACCAATCAATACGATGGCGTGCCGCTTTGTTCAGCTTCTCATCCTAACCGTGGTGAAGGTGGAGGAACGCAGACAAACCTTCATACCGGAGCGTTGTCGGATGCTACCCTCAAGAGTGGTTTAGTTCTCTTCCGCCAACAGAAGGATGAGGCAGGGAAACAGATTCTAAGTCGTGCTAAAAAGTTGATTGTTCACCAGTCCAAACAATTCCTTGCACTTACAATCCTTCAATCCTCGCAAGTTGCCGGAACTGCCAACAATGACAAGAACGTCTTGCCAGCTCTTGAGCTGGTTGAGCTTGACTTTATGGCATCACAAACGGCGTGGTTCCTCCAAGGGACTCGCCACAAGTTAGTTCATTATTCCCGCGTAAAGCCTGAGTTTAAGCGCGAAGACAAGATGCGTCCTAACGGTAGTTGGGTGTGGCAGGGCTACTTTAGACACAGTACTGCCATAGAGAATTGGCGTATGTTCGTTGGAAGTGCCGGATAATTCCATATAAGTAAATAAATGTAATATAGCTTGAGAGGGGTTCATTCCCCTCCTTCATTTTTTGGAGGTGTTTATCATAGGAACAACAAACTTTGGTTCTATCTCTGCTCCTGAAGGCGTTACCGGGCCGCTAACAGGAAACGTCACAGGCAATGTGGTCGGCAATGTTACCGGAGACGTTGAAGGAAATTCCTCTGGCGACTTCAAAGTCTTAGCGGCAATAAATCTTGGAACCGCCGCATTAACCATGACCGCAGCCCAAGCCCTTAATACAAGACTTGAGGTCAGCACAGGACATGCCACGAATGCTATCATCGTTCCCGTTGCTATGCCTGGCAAACTTTATGTTGTAGTTAATGCCGATTCAGGAGCAGCAGCCTTAATTAAGGTAGCTGGCGGTTCAGCTATTACGATAGCGGCATCTAAGACAGCAATGGTTCAGGTTAACAACGCAGGGTCAGAGGTTACTCGCATTTCTTCCGATATCTAAATACAGGAGGGATTAATCTCCCTCCCTCACTACGGAGGGTTTATGGATCATTTTTCAAACGAAGTCAGTCCAGAACACAGGTATAAAAACGATCTCCTGAACGAATTACGCAAACAAACAAAGCTGCTCGAACAATTATTAGAGCAAAAGGAAATTAAGCAAAAACAAAAGCCAGAACAAATTCAGCAGAAACCAAAGGTGCGGGCGCGTCCAATCGCGAAGGATACGACCGCTCTTTCTGTTTCTAAGAGGGGGAAAAGTAAAAATGGTGTTACATGATGAGTTTGGAAATGCTTATAGCGTGGAAAATGCTGTTCCGGCTAAGATAGTTGGGAGTTTAGCGAAGCGCGGAAAAAACATAGCCGTACTCGCCAATACGGATATCTTTGCGGACTACACGCCTGCAGTCTATCAAAAATCAACCCTCATGGTGCAGACAAATACAACAGGGGTACTATCCTTGGAAGTTGATGGAGTGATGGGAAAACTTAACGGTGGCATAGCCTTAGAAGCTGGTAATCTATATGCGTTTGATATCTTATTAGTGGCAGGTATTGCATATAACCTCCAACTATCTGTTGGGGCGACCGTGCAAATCAACTGGGTAGGGGGGATTTAAGATGGTTAAATCGCCTCCACAGGGAGATGTAACTCCTGCACAGTATCTGTCGGATAAGGCAGAGAATGCGAACCAAATAGAAGAAATTTTATCTAGACCACGTGTTTTTCATAGCAATGTTAACCCGACAGTTGATGATAGATCAGTAATGAGTGTAGGCGATTTATTTATTGTTTACGGAGATATATTCACTCCTTTTGTAGTTGACGACAAGTTTAATGACTCATCGTTGGATGCAGATAAATTCGGAACCGTTGTTTCGGGCGGGAGTGCTGTAGAAGGAAGTTCTGGATTGGTAATTAGTTCTACTTTAGCAACGCAGGGGACTTTAACTTATCGCAAAAAAGGGTTTACTAAAGGCGTAGACAGCGCAACTATAATAGAGGATTTCCAAGTCACGGCACAAACAGCGAGTAATTACTTATATCCCTTGTATATCGAACAAAAAGCGATTGCCCCAACATTAAAAACTACTTCAAATCTTGAAAACATACTATGCTGGATTGCTTTTAGTGGTGGCAATCAAGTCAAGGTGTATTACAAAAACGCTAGCAATGCTGATGTGTTAGTTGCTACTATATCAGTGGCCCTTAATACAACTTATAAAGCAAAGTTTATACTCACGACTACATCTTTCCAACTTCAATTGCTTGATGCGTCTGGAACTATCTTGGGAGACACAGGTGCTATTTTATGGGCAAATGCTGTAAGTTATCCAGATCCAATTTGGTTATCATGGGGGGATGTATTCACGGACTTATTTTTCGGTAGCATGAAAATAACCCAATATACGGAAATATAGGAGGGGGTATTTTGGCACACAGTCATATTTCGATTGGAGGATACGACACTATCTTTGAAACACCGGCCAACTACTCGTCGGTTGACACTCCTTGCAAATGGGTAATATTTGAGCATGGTACTGGAGTGGACGTGACTACAGACAACTGGGATGAAATAATTAATACTTTCGTCACACATGGATATGTATTTGTCGCTCCAATGACGGGTGTAAATGCTTGGGGAAATCAAGTATCTATAGACAATAATTTAACCGTCTATAATTACATTAAAGAAAATTATAATGTCGAGTCTCAAGCAATTCTAGTTGGTCATAGCATGGGTGGATTAATCGCTCTAAATTCGTTTGTTCGATACCCTGTTAATTATAAATGCATAGTAGCACTTTATCCGGAAAGTGATTTAGACGCTCCTTATCAACCAAAAACAGGGAATACTGATTTTTCAAGCGAAATCAATACGGCGTTTGGTTGCAGTTCGGATACTTACGCAGTGTTAACGTCTGGATATAACCCTTGGAGTAGATTTCAGGATTACGCCGATGCCGATCTACACATGCAAATATGGCACGGTAGCCTAGATGTAGTAGTAAATCCCAATCAATCTACAGGCTTTAGGGATGGAGTTAATGTTTTAGCGGGTAATAACAATGTTGAGGTAAGAATTGTTGAGGGAGGAGCACATGATAGTGATTTAAGCGAGACAGTATTTTTAGCAGAAGTATTCTCTTATCTTTCAACTTTTATCAATGAAGTACCGAGCGTTAAAATAAAAGTAGGTAATGATTTAAGGCAATTTATAAGGGCATACGTCAAAATCAGCGAAACTGAATTAGCGTTAGTAACAAATGCTTACGAAAGAATAGGCGATTCGCTAAGGTTTTCGTTTTAACCTTCGCTAAAGATGCAAATAGCGAAAGGTGTATAAAGCTATGTCGTATTAGACCCATTGTTCGACAGACGGAGAGTATAAAAATTATGGTGCTTTGGTAGGAGGAGTATAATATGCACACTTGTCCCCCTCAGGGCATAGGCGCTATTGCCCCTGGTTTTATTCGAATACATGCCGGGCTAACTGCCCCTTGGGGATGGTTGATTTGTGATGGATCAGCAGTATCCAGAACAATATATTCAGCATTATTTGATGTGATTGGAAATAGTTATGGTGCTGGAGATGGTTCTACTACCTTTAACTTACCAAATTTAAAAGGCAGAGTACCACTTGGGTTAGACGTGGAGCAAACAGAATTTGATACATTAGGCAAGACAGGAGGAGCGAAAACACATGCGCTTACGACTGAACAAATGCCTAGCCACAGTCACTATGTACAAGGCTATACCAGAACTACTTATGACGAGAATGACATATTTTCTAATTATTCAGGACTTGATACTGGGAATAGCCAGTATTGGACGTCTTCCGCAGGAGGCGGTTTAGCACATAATAATTTGCAACCTTACATTGCACTGAACTATATGATTAAGCATTAAATCGATCTTCGCTAAAGACTGGATTGTTGAAATATAAAAATTAACAAAAAAGAGGTGGTGTATATTTTTTATACCCTCTCTTTTTATTGTATGGGTATTTTTTTATTTATTTAGATGAATGTCCAAAAGATTTAAAACAATTATGCTGTTAAGACTTCCTCAATCAACAGAGGGGCCGCACCCCTCATCCTACTTTAAGGCGGCGATAAAATGACCACAAAATACCCTGCCCAAATAGACTCCTTCACAACGAAAATAGACCATATTAGCCCTATTCTTTCTCAAGACATTAACGATGTTCAGGATGCAATCGTGGCAGTTGAAACTCTATTAACCCAAACTGTTGAAGAGGTAAACAACATTTCTACTACTCCACCAACTAATGTTCAGGTTGTAATAGGAGAAGCGACGATTGACATATTCAGGGATGGAGAGCAGGAGTCGTGGGCAATAACAAGGGATTCTCAGACTAGGATAGATTCCATGACGAGGGGAGAGAGAACATATACTATAACCAGAACAACGGAGGGTTAAGAAATGGTTTCAAAGGATTGGGAAGAAGGATTAATAATAGGAATGTCGATCGGGACAACAATTGTTGAGAATATTGATTGTCCGATTGTTATGGAAATGTCATTAACGTATTCATCGACGGGTGTTACTGTAACAAAGGATACCGTGGATGAAGTATGGATATGGGTGAAGGATGAAAGTGGGAATATTACGGGTATGACTAGTGATAGCGGAAGAGTTGTTTCGGTTGCTTAACTTTTTTATTTATGGGGGTGTCTGAATGGCAATAACATCAAAGATGTACGGAAACTTCTTACTAAAAGCGTTGAATAAAGAGGTTGATTGGAACACAGACACAATTAAGGTGATGCTTTGTACTTCAGGGTACTCTCCTAATCAGGATACTCATATCTACAAATCAAGTGTTACTAACGAGGTTGTCGGAACTGCATATACAGCAGGAGGAATAACCTTAGCTAATAAAACTATAAGTTATTTGCCCGACTCTAACATAGTAAAGCTTGATGCTGACGATGTAGTGTGGGGAACGTCTACTATTACTGCTCGATATGCCGTGATTTATATCTCTACTGGAACGGATTCAACATCTTTACTTATTGGATATGTTGACTTCGGAAGCGACCTTTCTTCAACTGCTACAAATTTCTTAATAACATGGTTTACTTCAGGAATGTTCCTGATATCTACACCGTAGGGGTGATATAAAATGCCTACCGCGCCTTTATGTACTATCTTGAAAATCCAAGACATTAGCAATAATGGTGACGCTAGGGATTTAATGGCTCACTTTTATTTTCCTTTTGTTCAAACTAATGTGTCGGAGTACAGGGTTTTTATAGTCCCTGAGTCAGATGTTGGATTATTCACCTTATCCGTAGCTAGTGCAATATCAGACACTACCTTTTATACCTCAATATTAAGCGAGTATGGCAATGGTATTCTTCGCAATGTATCATACCTTTCAACTTCAAAAGACTATAGCGGAAACGTTATAACGGCGGGTGTTTCTTACGTTTCCTTCGTATTAAGCGTTGGGAGAAATGGTTATGATAATGGAATTACTCTCCCATCTAATGCGCTTACACTTGTTACGAACTGCGCCGCACCGAATAGCGGCGTTACCAAGATGTACGATATCGGTAATAATGGGAATGCTTCAGACATTAGGATAACATTCAGGGAACCAACGTTTAATTCGAATATAGCTTATTATAAGGTTTGCGTAGCTCCGACTAGTGATATAGCAACCATAACTGGCGATTTTATATTATCATTAACTTCTCCGAAATTCGTTTCGGCAACCAAGGGAATTTCAGGAAGCTTTCATACTGTTGATTTAACATCCACTATTCAAGATGTTAACGGTAATGCTATCGCTAATGGTATTTCCTATAACGCAATAATTCAATCCGTAGGTCTTGATGGAGTGTCTAGTTTTTCTATATCAGACTTTCCCTTAACTCTAACGAATAACGTTCCTGCTGCCACTTACCTTTCAAGGGCTGATGTTAGCAATTTTAATGATGCCCGTGATATACAGTATGGATTTACATCTGCTACCGATGAGACAAATATTTATGAGTACAGAATATTCGTCTCAACATTGGCTGAATACACGGCTTTTACCCAAAGTATGGCATCTTCGTTGTCTAGTGATTTCTATGTTTCTGTTCCAAAGAGCGGAAACGGCGTACAACATGTATTAACTCTTTCTCAATACCTAACGACTATATCAGGGGAACCAATTGTTAATGGGACGTCATATATGATATTCGTCCTATCTGTGGCCCAAAATGGGTACACTGACACATTGTCAAGTACGTCTAGTATCTATGCCGTGGAGCTTACGGATACACCAATTTCGGTAAATGTTATTCAGCCATCCGTAGTGTCGTCGATTACCCTTCAAAACCCAAGCATTCAGTCTGGAACAACGGTTGTGGTGGATGTTGTAACTGCTGAAATTCAGACGGTTTCTCCGTATGTATCCAATTCGGTCGTGAATCTATCAGACTACGAATTAGGGTATCAATTAGGCCTTAACACAGGGTATTCGAAACCACTCTCTACGAAAGTAGAATACGAGAGCAGTACCGTCTCCGTGAGCACTGATTTTAAAAACGGATTCCTAATAGGAGTAATTGTTGCTAGTCGCTCACCCGTTCCGCTAGAACCTACTTGGAATTTCATTATTGTAATAGTTTCATACGATGATTCCGCGCCGAAATTAACCATAAGCTCGTATAATCCAAAGGAGCCAGACCAGCGAGATCCTTACTTGTATGGAAATATTAACGAAAGAATGTTTGGCAAGTTAATAATTACAGGAGATGAACGAGGCGTAACTTACTCGTGGATAATTGACGAAATAGCAAACGAATACCCTCTTAATTCCCCAATAATAGAAGGTAGAATTTGGTTGCAAGTTATTTCTGCAGATTATGCAGACATCCTTGATCAAGTAGGATTTACATTAGATATCGAGAACAATAGTCCATTTCAGATTGTGTATTACACTTGGCAAGACCCTATTGATAATCCTCGTTTCATTATTGGAGAAGTAACTGGCTCGGGGGAATTATTAAATGCTTGGCAGGTTACGGATGTTGAGGAATATTATGACCCACCGGGTGTTCTTCACCCAAGAGTGTGGCATTGGGAATATCAAACTATAACAACTATCTAATAAGGTGGTGAAAATATGCCTACATATGGGGCTGACATAGCAACTGAGGAGATAAATATAACAGACGGCACGACACTTCTTGATGCGCTTAATAAGCTTATCAGCGATACGGTACTATGGTCGGATGCCGTTAAGTGGTTCAACGATGGCATTAACGAATTAGCTAATTACCTTGAGATTGAAACAAAAAGTCAAATTACAACTACTGCCGGAACCCTGAATTACCCTATACCCCTCGATTGTCAATCTATTTACAAGGCCGATTTACCTTTCGACACATGGGGAACGGATATTATCCTTTATGGCGATCCAGGCAATAGCTCATTCAACCTTTACTATTATCGAAAACCATTGTACTTAGCGACTGTTTATGATATTCCAGCAGATGTTCCAAGTAACGCACATTACGCATTAGCTCTTTACGCTGCGATGCGTTATATGCAATCAGAGGATGACTTCGAGCAAGCTAAGGAATTCGAGAAGGCTTTCGAGAAAAAGAAAGCTCTACTGATCGAATATATCAAGGCGAAGAAACTGAAAGAGGCTTCTGGAAATACTCTGTTGTCATCGTTGAATAAGTTAGTAGGAGATATTGTCCTGTGGGATATCGCAAAGGGTTGGCTGAATGACGGCATTAATGAATTAACAAACGAGCTGGATATCGAAACATCGGCGCAGATAGTCACAACTTCAGGTGTTATGTCGTATCCAATTCCCTCTGATTGTATTTCGGTTGTTAAAGCGGATAAACCGTTCGATACATGGGGGAGTAATATTGTTTTCTATGATAATCCCGGCAACGGCACAGCAACTATTTATTATCATCGAAAACCAGGATACCTTGTAAATGTCCAAGACTTACCTGCTGACATTCCGGTTAATTTCCATTACGCTCTTGTTTTGTATGCGGCAATGCGGTACAAGCAATCCGAGAAGGACTTTGACCAAGCTATTTCCTTTGAAAAAGAATTTTCAAATAAAAAGACGCTGCTAATTCAATACGTTCGGGATAGGAAATCAAAGAAAGCCTCTACTGACAATACGCTGTTATCTAGGCTTAATAAACTGGTAGAAGATGTTGTATTGTGGGACGTTGCAAAAGAATGGCTGAATGACGGAATTAACGAGCTGACAAACGATTTGGGAATTGAGACAACTTCGCAAATAACAACGGTCGCAGGTACGTTGAGCTATCCAATTCCGTCCAACTGTTTATCTATTACGGAAATTGCATTACCATTTGATATTTGGGGTGGAAATATTATATTCCGCGATGATCCATTAGATGGAACTGTCGATTTGTTTTATTACCGGAAACCTACTTACCTGGTCAATGCCTCTGATTTACCCACGGACGTTCCTGTTAGTTCTCATTATGCTTTAGTTTTGTATGCCGCCATGAGGTACAAGCAATCTAAGGGTAAACTACAGGAAGCAGCAACCCTTGAAAAAGCGTTTGAGAAGAAAAAAGATTTGATGATTGATCAAGTTAACGGAGCCTTGCAACCATCATTTGCGCAGGTGGTGTGGTAATGTCAGAAAAACTTCTTTATGAAGTAAAGGATATGTCTGGCGGCTTAAACGTCGGAGCCAAACCGCACTTGATAAATGATAACGAGGTACAGGATTGTCAGAACATTGACTTCCTTCCCGGTCAGGCGGCAACGTGCGAAGGGTACAGCTCGATAGACTCCTTAGTGGCGGATAGGATATACAACTACGCAAAGCGAGACGGAACCGTACAGCTCGTTCAACAGGTAGCGGATAAATTATATATTGATGGAACTTTAGTGAAGTCTGGCATTGTCGGGCTTCTTTCTTTTGAGACGTATCAAGACTTGTTGTTCTGTACGAATGTTGAAACGTCTTTTATATGGAATGGCTTTATCTCGGTGTGGGGAATAGAGAAACCAGAAACTACCTGCACGGCTACAGTGTCTACCGAAACTGGATTACCAAATGAGGAAAGATCATATTACGTAACCTTCGTAAATGATCGAGGACAAGAAAGTAATCCTTCACCCGCCTCTAATACTGTCTCTCCTTCGTTAAAAGAGGTTGACCTAACAGATATACCAATCGGCGACTCAAACGCTGTTAAACGAAGGATATACGCTTATGCTACCATCGGAAGCACAACTGGCATTTGGTTATTAACCGAAATTGCAGACAACACAACAACAACGTATACCGACAACATGGCTGGAAGTTCTCTTATTATTGGGAATGCGTTAGAGACTGATAATGATCCTCCAATTAAATCGAGCTACATCCTAGAACATAAGAACCGTTTGTTCTTGGCACAAGGTTCATTCCTTTACTTCTCTAAGCTGAATAAGCCTGAAGTATTTCCATTGGCGAATTACATTATCTGTAACGATGGCGGGGACAGGATTACAGGTATAAAAGTTTTAAATGATTGGATTGTAATTCTAAAGGAACGCTCAATTCAAATGCTCTCCGTAGATGGCGAACCGTCTTCGTGGAACTTCAAGACGATTAACGATAGTCGAGGGTGCCCGTATCCTGACACAATCCAACTCCTAGATAACAACATAATTTTTATGGGTGTTGACGACCTCTATCAAATCCAACCTACACTGGTTCAAGATGAACGGAGTATTGTTCCTGTCGGAATGAGGATTAAGAGTCTTCTGATTAATGAGTCATCTCCTATTAGCGTTGACTATGACGGAAGGTATTGGCTGAAGATCGGAAAGTCCGTCTTTGTTTACGATTATCGAAGGAACTACTTCACGAAGTATGTTTTTCCTGATACCCCGAAATCATTCTTAGTAACAACTGCCAATAAACTTCTTTTTGGAACAATAAAAGGAACGATGCAGTTCGGGATGAGTAAGAGCTTTAACGGAGTGATAATTAGCTCGTTCGTTGTCGGCAAGGACTTCGATATGGGTAGTCGTAGTCAACTGAAGAAGATTAGAAAGATATTTGTTTATTACCGGAAAGAAACGATTAGCGATAGCCTGTATGTTCAGTTTGGTACAGACAAGGTTGGTTATGGAGAGAAACTGATGGTAGGAACTGCTAATGGATATATGGAATGGGGTCCCAATAGTCTGTGGGGTAAACTATGGGGTGGTCAATCCTCTCCTGGTCAAGAATCTCAAACTATTTTCCGGAAAGATAATTACTTTAGAGTGAAAATAGGAAGTGACTCTATTCCTTCTCAGTTTTACGGATTCGGCATTCTCTACAAACTAAAACGAATAAGGTAGGTGATACGGCTTGGGAATGATACAAAACATAACTAGAACCAATGACTTTGTTAATGGGACACCTGCTGACGCTGAGGCTGTAGATGCCGATTTCGACGCACTCTATACGAAGTTGTCCGAAATACTGTATGCCTTTAGTAGCGCGTCAATAGGCGAAAGCATTGCCGAGAAAATGAACTGTGCCCCAATCGATGGGCTTGTAGACGGAACAATATATGAAAAGTTAGCTGATATAAAAAGCCAGCTTGGTATAGCTGTAACCGGAACGATACCGAACGCAAGCCTAGAAGAAATTAAGCTAGTTGCAGAATTTCAGAGATTCCTTAAAAGTACACGCAAAGAAAATGCAAAC
>Ga0209728_1000892_pt1 | contig 20695 bp, 45 predicted proteins | sample RifGroD1_FD_183997 | JGI IMG/M metagenome (GOLD analysis project Ga0209728, IMG submission 183997) | Groundwater microbial communities from Rifle, Colorado, USA - Groundwater D1 (SPAdes) (version 2) | ecosystem: Environmental > Aquatic > Deep subsurface > Groundwater | place: Rifle, Colorado... | reverse complement strand
CAATGGTAAAAGATTATATTAATATTAAATCATAAGGATGTGAAAAAATGGCAAAAAATAGTATTAATTTATCTGACTATGAAGATATAGAAGTTTATAATATGGTTAGGTTTGGAATTATAGGTAGATTCCCTAATAATTTTTGGGGTGGATTAGATACTTATAAAACTGCAAAAGACCTGACTAGATATATGTTTGAAAATATTCTTGAGTGGAGTATAGAGGATATTAAGAATAAGGCAACAGCAGATATTTTTTATGATAATAAACTTGGTAATATGCTAAAAACACTCTTTGATAATAATTTATTAGATGCATTGCTTAACGCATATCCAGAATTAGCAGATTGGATAGAAGAGAGAAAGAATAGAGTTGTTATTAAAAAAGAAACAAAAGAAAGTGAACCAAGAGAAAAATATACAGACGAAGAATTAATAGAAAATTTACAGCAAAAATATAAGGAATTAAATAGAACCCCTTATATAAGAGAAATGTCTGAGCCAGAAGGAAATGTTTATATATCAAGATTTGGTAGTTGGAGTAATGCTTTAATTATAGCAGGTTTACTTGAAGACATATGTACAGATATAGATAATTCAGAAGAAGCAATTAATGAAGCACAAAGAAAGATTAAAAACTTTGCGTATAAAGTAGAAAGATTACCAACTAAAAAAGAAGTAGATAATTTATTTTCACCTGGAGAATTAATATCTTATTTTGGTTCTTTAAAAGGACTTTATGATTATTTAGGTGAGGGGTATACAGAAGAAGAATTAATAAACATTTTAATTGATAAGAAAAATAAATTAGGAAGGAATCCAATAAACAAAGATATAAAATTCCCAAGACCAATTATATTTATTGATAAATTCAATAGTTGGGAGAATGCCTTAAAAGAAGCAAGATTAGATGCATAATTTAATCTTGCTTCTTTATTTTATATCTAAATCCTTAATCCATTTTTCAGCAGCCAAACAACACTCTTCAAAACTATTAAATTTAATATTTTCATTTAAAGAAGCATAAATAATATTATTGTCATGATCTATCTGAAAATGATAATAATAAATATCAGGTATATAATATATATACGCCTTATATCCTTTACTTCATCTTGTTATACTGACCCACGTAGGATAAACTTTGCGTTTTAATATTCTTTTAAATTTCATTATGTCACTTCCCTGATGATAAGCTAGGTTAAGTTATAAATACATACGATATAAAAACAAATTTTGTGTCGATATTTATAAGAATTTGCTGAATATTAATTAAATTATATCATAAAATTAATATGTTATAAATAATTTAAGAGAATTTGTAATTTATGATGGTAATTTATGGTAAAATATAGATATATCTAGTAATATATGGTAAAATTAGGTAAAAATTAATAAAAATACTAAAAATCTTATTTTCCTATATTCAGAAACCCTTATAAATCAAGGGTTTGCGGGATCGGAAATCATGATAAAATAACTCTTTTGTACTGAGTTAAAATTTGCTGAAAAATAATTGAAATAATGCTTGCATTTATTTTTATATTGTGTTATTATATGTTCAAGGTAAAAGTTAATAAAATATTAAGAGGAGGAGTAATTTAATGAGTAGTATACATGACAGACCAGAGCGTTTAATCCTACCAGAAGGAGTCTGTATGAATCCTCCAAGATTACATAATCTAAATTGTAAAGATTGTAAATATTTTGAGGGATGCACTAATAAGAAAAAAGGGAATTATAAGAAAGATAAATAAAACATTTGTAGAATAAATATTATCATAATAATTAAAAACTAAGGAGGACTTTAATAATGAGAAAATTAAGTTCGTTAGCACAGAGGATCAATAATCTAACAGAGGAAGAAATTAAACAAGCATTTGATGAAATTATGGAGTATAATAGAAAAGGTACTCTTCCTTTAGATGCATTGGTTAGAAATATCAGAGATGAATATGCCAAAGAATTAAATAATCAATATTGGGATATGCCATGTTTGTTTACTGTTAATGAAATAACTTTTGAGATCGCAAAAAGACATTATGGTGTAAGAGAATATTGGTAAAATATATGATAAGGAATGATTCAAATGACCACAAACAATAATGAATCCAAAACATATATTATTTGTTCAGGAGATAATCTAGGTAACATAGAAACACTTGATTATAGGTGTCCAAAAGAAGGAATTAAGAAAGGTGATTGTAGAATCAACGGTAGAACATGTGAATATTTTATGGGAATTAAAAATGATAAATTAAATTTTAATATTATGAGGATTAAGGGTTATTGTGAGTATATATTGAATAATTTTAAGTAGTGATTAAAGTAAAGGAGTTTTAAATATGAAATCTAATTTCAAAATTATCTATGATATAATTATTAAACATAAACGTGAATTAAAAATAGTAGATGAGATATTAATTGCAATAGAAAATGATGACATATCATTTGAGAGTTTATTTTGCATGTTATCAACTCATGAAATGTTATCAGATAGAAATAGAATATTGATTGGTACTACTGAAGGATTTGTAGAAGTTGATAGAAAAGAATGGATTACTGAGAAAAATATGTGAATTGATGTTGGTTTAAAATTTAAATTAATTAAAAAGGAATGAATAATTATTCTTAAAATAATCTACTATGAACAAGGCAATTCATACTCAGATTTTAATCTTTTAGATAAGGCACAATTTATAATAGATGAATATAAAGAGTGTACTGAACAGAGTAATAGAGACATAATTATTAAAGTTTCTACAAGTAATATTATTCAAGCATTAAGAGTATTAGTTTCCAGAGGTGAATTATCTATTAATGAGATTTGTTTTGTATTCGGAGAACATGAAATAGCTATGAATAAATATTGTGAATTTACAAAATACCCAATTGGTTTTATGGATTGGAACCAAATATTTTTAAGAGAGATTATAGCTAGGAAATTAGGTGTACTACATTATATATAATAATTTATTAGTAAAATAATAAAAAGTTTTTTCAAAATCTTATATTATGAAAGGAAGTTGACGGAAGATGGATGATGGAGTTAAAAAGGATATACAATATTTATTAAATATGTATGAAGTATATATTGATGATATAGGTGGAGAAGCATGGAAAGATGAAAGGTTTATAAAACTTACTACTAAATATGGATTTACAAAAGAAAATTTGTATAAAAGATTAGAAGATTTGCGTTGTTAATGTAAAAAATAAATTTGAAAGGATAGATAATATGTATTCATCAAATTGTGAAAATTGTTTTGGATGTGTACATTTTGGAAGTATGAGAAGACCTTTTATACCTGACAAAAATGGTGGATGGAAACTTGGATGTAAAACATGTACTGGATATATTAAAATTGAAGAAACTAAATTACAAAAAATATGTAGAAATATTATAATATTTACAAGGTTACATAAACTTGTTGAATGGTTAATCATAAAGTATGTTAAAATAGACATTTTAAAATAAGGATAACATTATGCAAAAACCTAGAGAAGAACGTAAACAAAAAGGTTTATGTATATATTGTGGTGAAAAGATGGATAGAGAAGGTATCCACTGTATACATTGCAATAAACAATATAATATATGGAAAACTGAATATAGAACAATTCTAATTAAAAATTCCTTATGTCCTCAATGTGGTGAGCAATTAGATCGTGAAGGGTTATTTTGTTCTGAATGTTGTAAGAATTCTAGACTTAAAGCAAGAATTAGAAATGCTGAAAGACGAGCATTAGGTTTGTGTGTTCAGTGTGGTGAGAAAGCAGAAGAGGATAGGAGTTATTGTAGAAGATGTTTAGATGCGAGAATGGAAAGATATAGGAAGAAGAAAGAAAATTCATAAAGTAGGTGATTATTTATGAAATGGAGAGATTTATCAATAACTTCTAAATGTATTATTGAACAATGCTGGGATGTATATACTGACAAACCTCAAGAATTTACAATGAAAATAGATAAGAATTTTAAAGTATGGGTAGGAGTTAATGAAGGATATAATTATTATCGCTTTACTGAAGAAGTCTATAATGAAATAGTTAAATATCATAAAGAAAAAGAGCAAGAAGGTATGGTTGTGATGAATTGGAGTTATAGAAGAGAGGGTAATAAAGTAACTTTTAAAGGTGAGCAAATGTATAATCTTGAAACTGGTAAGAAATATTAAAAATTATATTTATAAGGAGTGATAATATCATGGCAATAAGTACAGTTGGAATTTTAAAAGATAACATAGGACTATATAATATTCATAATTATATCAAGAAAAACATTGACATTAATGCAACCATAGAAACACAGAACGATAATAGTCATTATATTAATTTTAATTATAAAGAAGAAAATCGTATTATGCACTTATTTATGAATTGTTATGATTATAAATTTGATACTAAATATGATGGATTAGTAAATGTTGTGACATTAGGTTATTATGGATGTTCATGTGAAATTATTGAAAAATTAGTTAAACATTTTAGTGGGTGGTATATGAAGAATGATTGTGAATGTAAGGTTGAATGTTATTAGATAATTAAATATATGAGGTGATAAATATGTCAATAGTTATAACTAAAGATACGTGTAGTGGTTCGCCTAGAATTGACGGTAGAAGAATCACAGTATATAATATATTAGGTTATTTAGCAGGAGAAATGACTATTAGTGAAATTTGTGAAGAATTTAATCTTGAAAAAGAGCAAGTAGTTGAAGCAATAGAATGGGCAAAGGAATATATTGAGGGTCAGTTTTGATTATAAGGAGGAAATTATTTATGTTATATGAAAGCAAATATCATGAAAATCATGCAAATAATTTAATAGAGTTATTAGAATATTTTATTGATTTAATAGAAACAAATAAAATAAACAATATTTCTAATAATACTATTTTTAATAAAAAGGCAGATATGTTAAACTATTTATTAAGTTATGATCCTTTTTATGGGATATACAATAACGAAAATATAAAAAATCTGTATAATAAATTAAATGATTTAGGTGATGGATTTTTAAGTAGAATATTAGGGAGGAATATAATATGAAATGTCCAAATTGTAAATATGAGTATATAGCACATTGGGATATTAATGATGGTCATGTAATTCACAAAGGCAATGAAAACTTCATTAGTATTTATATCGATCAAAAATTAGAAATTGATAATCCAAAACCTTATCGTCATGGTGATTATAATTATGAAAATAGGATTGAAGTTAAATTAGTTGCTTGTCCTAAGTGTAAGACAGTTATTTTATGCGACAAAGATTAATGGAGGAATAGTATATGAATCATTTAAAAGGGAAATATTATAAAATTATTCTTAAAATAATTGGTTGTAGTATTATAAATGATACTACTATTAATAATGGAGTAAATTATTTGTATAAAAATCAAATTGAAGAAATTTATGATACGATACCTCGTTATTTTGAAGATACTCATATTGTAAATAAAGATGAATTTATATTTTCAATAAGATGGGTATTAGCAGATGTATTTAGTAATGGATGTGAAGCAGAAGAACCAGAAGGATTGTTTGAATTTTTAAAGTAAATAATCAATGGACAATTCTCATGGATACTAGAAGTTGATGGGGAGAAAATAAGTTTTCAAGGTGGTTGGAATGGCAGATTATTTTGAACGGCATTATGCTGGTCTTGGATATAAAGTAGAACGGATTGATATGCATAATAAATTTTAAATTATTTATAAATAAATGCTTGACAATGGAACAGAATACAAATATAATATAAACAAACAAGGAAGGAGAGATTAATGGAACATTTACTTTTATTAAAAAGAATAATATGCAAACAGGTTTGTATTGTTCTGATTGTGGCAAATGGATTAAGTGGTTAAGTAAAGAAGAAATTAGATTATATGAAAGACAATTAGAATTAAGTAAAATGAGAGAAGGAGAAGAGGAAGAGATATTAGAGAATAGTTTATTACAATTTAGTGATGAAGAATTACTAGATGAAATTAAAAGAAGAATGCAAAAAGTATAAAATAAATGAAAAAATTATATCTAAGAGCATGTAAAAATACATACTATAAACTTGACAGCAAAAGAAAATACACTGTCTATCATGACCCTATAAACAATAACCTTATAGTATTTAGTCCATACGATAATTGTAATGTTGATTCTGTTTGTGGATCTATAAGGAATGAGGCATATTTATATTTGATTAATGAATTAAATATAAATAAAAATATAGTAGTTAGTTGGTCACAAATAACTGGGGGCAACAAGCGACTATACTGTTTATTATGATATAGATGTTGATATGCTAAAAAGTAAATCACATAAAGAAATATTAAGTATAATTAATAATAGTATAAATACTAATAGTGGTAAATGTTGTGGATATAAATATACGCAAGTCAAGGATGGTAAAGAAGATAAAATAACTCCTGAAGCTATGAAACAATTTAATATGGTTATGTTTGATAATATAAACAGTAATGAATATATCAATTAAAAAATAAAGGAGATAATACATATGAATAACAATGATAAAATTACTAGTATATTTAGAGGAAAAGTATCGAGAAAAGTATTTAGAGTTGTAAATAGATATTCACAATATAATATATACCATGATAAACCATACATACAAGGATATAAAGAGTTTATTAAACATGATATATTTTATAAATGCGAAATAGAAAGACCACCATTTGAAGCAGGAGAATCAGTTTACATAAATGAGCTTGATTTAACAGTTGCAATAGAAAAAAGAATCAGAAGTACAAATGAGGAATATGTTTACAACACAGATTATTATTTTGATATTATTGAGGATGAGAAAACTAGAATAGAAGCAGAAAAAATATTAGAAGAAGAATTAATTAAATATAATGAACAGCAATTAAAGCAAAATAAAAAGTGGTATCAGTTTTGGAAATAAATTAATTTTAATCATTTATTCCATTGAAATAAATAGGAGGTATACATATGACTAGAGAAGAAATAATTAATAAAATAAATAAAGTAAAAGCAATGAATTTACCACATATGAATTATGTAAAATTAAAAGAATATTATGATGAAATATCAGGATTTGAAGAAACAGAAGAAAATATTAAAATAATGGATGAATATTTAAATAATTATCTTGACCCTAAAAATGAAATATTTGAAAATGGATGTTGGTTTTGTAGTAATAAAGATGTATATTTATATTGGGGAATAACTCATGGTATCGCACATTCCAATTGTTGTGGATTAGAGTATAAGTGTTATCATTATTCAGACGATATTTGTGAGGATAAAAAATTGTTTAATGGTAGAATAAATATAAAATTACAATATCATCCTGATGGATTTGTGATTAAAGAGATTGATGAATAATATTTAAAATAAGGAGGATTTTATTATGCAATCACAATTAACTGAAGAAGTAAAGTATCATGGATTATTGCTAATACAGTTTTAAATGGTTATGGATATGAAAATTATCGTCTTACAGAAGACCCTAATATGCCTGAGTATAATTATTGGGAAGAAGCAATGTTATGGGCAAAGAGTAGAAATTATTTTCCTGATTTGTCCGAGGATGAATTATTTGTAATTTTGAGAAAATATGATAATTGGAATGAATTTGAGAAAGGTTGTATTGAAGGTGGATACAAGAAGTAGTTAAAAATATAAATTATAATTTAAGGAGGTGAAATATAATATGAATAAATTGCTTATCGCTAACGAAAATTTATTTATTGGAGAGAATGAAGATGGTTATTTTACAACAGAAAAATTACATGAGGCAAAAGATTTTAAATGGTGCTGGTTATTTGCTCCAAGAAAATATTTCTTAGAGGGAATTAGAAAGCGTTTTGGCAATAAATTTAGATGGTATATATAATATTAATACAATAATAAAATAAATTAAAAGGAGAAATGATTATTATGTTCAATATGTTTAGCACCAAGAAAGTTACCCACTCAGAAAGATTAAATCAGGCAAAATCAAGAGTTTCTTCGGCATTATCTATGTTTGTACAAGCAAAAGAAGAAATGATTAATGCTAAAAATCAATTGCATGATACTATTGACAATATTAATAGTGAGATTGATGATTTGAAAATTATTAGAGAAAATGCTGTTAGTGAGTTAGGTAGTTATGATATGTTAATTGAGAAGTTTGATGAGTTTACTTTGTAGGAATAGTAGTATTAGTAAAATACATAATAAGTAGTCTTTATGAAATTAAGGACTACTTATACAAATAGTATAAATAAATTTAATTTAATGAAAAGGAGAATAATTATGAATATATTACATCAAAAATTACCAATTAATAGTGATGGAGAATATTTATTAAAATGGAGTGAAATAGCAAAAATACATAATTCCATTAATAATGCTTTGCCAGAAGATTATATAGTGATAACATCACCAACGGATATTATTAAAATTGATGGTGATTTTAAAGTGATTAAAATTGATTGTAGAGAATATTCCTATAATGAGTTGATGGAGATTATTGAAAAAGCAGAAATGTACGATGGATTATGTAAATAATATAATCAATTGTTACTTTAGTAATGATTTATAATAAAGGGGTGAAAACTTATTAAATTAAAAGATAAACTTAAAGAAATAGAAGATTTTAAAGAACAGATAAGAAAATCAAAATATCAAACTTATAAAATTGAAAATAATCATGGAAATCTTGTAGGAACAACTTATATAAAGGAAAAATTTGATTATGGATTTCATATGTATTTTATTTATGAACCAAGTGATATAAATCCTCTGTCTGGTAAAAATGGTATTGTATCAGAAATGTACTATGATTTAAGAAATAAAAAATACTATATAAAAAGAAATCTTAAAGATGTAAATTTTAGTGTTAGAAATGTTGATAGTATTTTTCCAGCAAGTAGAAATCAACGACAAGAAATATTTACTCTATTATCTACTGTTAATAATCAAGAATTATATGATGCAGCTTACTCATACTTAGGTAGTATGGGCAATGAAAAATCAGAAATGTATGGTAGGTTTTTTCATAGACTTATCACTGAACATAGTTATTTTGAATTACTTTATAAATCTGGTATAAGAATGTCAAATAAAATAAAAATAATAAATAAAAATGGAAGTAATCCCTTAGATATTTTAGGCGTAAATAAAACTCAATGGAAAATGATTACTAAATATAATATACCTGCAAATTATTTTACAAATTATAATTGTGAGAAAAATAAATTAAGCAATGAAAATGATACACAAGCAATTAATTATTTATCTTACATAAAAATGTTAGAAAATGAATTTGGCATAGATAAAATAATTGAATTTTATAATAACGAATTTAATTATATTTATAGTGAAAATAGTTATAGAACAGCACTTGAAATAGCTAAAAATTATAATTTACCTATTAAAAATTTTTTAAGATACATATATTTTGAGTGTGATGTTTCGCAAGGTTTAAATTCTTCTATTGCTATAGAGCAATATAGAGATTATATAAGAATGACTACAGAAATGGGATATGAAAGATTTGATAGATATCCTAAACATTTAAGAACTGCACATGATATTGCTAGTAGAAATTATAGAGTAAAACTCAATGAATTAGAATTAGAAGAATGGCAAGAAAGATATGAAGAAAATAATCAATATCAATATGCATACAATGGATATAAAATATTTCCACCTTCAAAACCAGATGAATTAATTAAAGAAGGGAATATATTAGGGCATTGTGTCGGAAGTTACGTTAATAAAGTTAAAAAAGGATTATCTGTAATATTATTTTTAAGAGATAAAAATGATATAGATCATCCATTAGTTACAATAGAGGTAAAAGATAAAAGAATTATTCAGGCAAAAGGTAAAATGAACGAATCACCAAGACCAGAGGAAAAGAAAGTAATTAAAGCGTTTGCTGAAAAATTTGATTTAGCGATATAATAATAAAATAAAAAAATAATATAATAAAAAGGAGAAATGTATATTATGAAAATTGAATTAGGTATGAAATGTAAACAAACAAAGGCAATTGAAAAGTTTGCGTTTGATTTTGTGGGAATGGAGTTTGAGATTATTAAAGTAAATGATAATATTATTATGGGCAAAGGTGATAATGTGTGTTTCGGCATTGATATTAATGAATTTGAAAATTATTTTGAGCTGGTTAAGGAAGAAGTTGAAGAAAATATTAAAGATATTAAACAAGAAAAAGTTAGAACACATGCAAAATTAGGTGATATAATAGAATTGTCAAATGGTTTAAAAATGGAAATATGTATAGATGAAAAATATCCACAATTTTATAGAACAGTAGATATATTTAAAGATAAAAATGTAACAACTGAAATATCAGAACATAGTTTGAAAACATATTGTATAGGTAATAAAGTTTGGGGATATGGTTACGATGAATTTGCAATAGTAAATATTAAACATGGAGAAGTTAAAAGTGAAGAAATCAAAGAGACAAAAAATGATAAAAGAAAATCAGAAGTTAAAGAAAAACCAAGTAATCAAGTATATACATATGAGATGATACCCCATAAAATCAATTGGAAAATAACACATAATGGTGAAATCATACATCAAGTAATTGATTCTGGTAGTGAATCATATAAATTAATAACTAATGGAAATACAACTATTATTATTTTAGATGATGGATGTAAAGGCGTAGCAAAGTGTTTGCCTAGTGATGAATTTGACTTAGATAAAGGAGTAGACATCGCATATACTAAAGCAATGATTAAATCTTATCAGAAAAAGTTAAAAGGATTAGTAAAATAACTCTTGATAAAATATAAAAATAATTATATAATATAATAAAACTAGAAAGGAGGAAATTACATATGATTGACATGGAATATAAGAATGAGACAAGTTTGAAAATTGATTTCGCTTTTACGGACGAATTCGGTCAAGAGAGTAGACTTATCAAAACTGTGACAAATGCTGTATTCATTGATAAGAATCAATTTGAGTTTTTAGTGGATGAATTTAAATTGTTTTTGATTGCATCAGGATATTCACCTGAGACTGTTAATGCTATTCAAATTGTTGAAAATGATTAATATATGACCAAACTTATCTTTTGCTATAATTTAAAAACTAAAAAAATAAAAAATACATATAAAAGGAGAAATTATTATGTTTAAAGAATTATTCGAAGAAACTAGTTTAAAAGGTAAAATGATTATTGGTGGAGTTGTAGTATGTGTTGGATTAATAGGATTTTCATTATTTAAACCTTGGGTTACTGTACCAGCAGGATATAGGGGAGTGGAAATGAACTTTGGAGCAGTTCAAAATGAAGTTTTAAATGAAGGTATTCATTTAAGAATTCCCATAAGAGATAGTTTTGAAATGATCGAAGTTAGAGAACAAAAAGTAGAAGCAAATTGTAGCGCAGCTTCAAGCGATTTGCAAATTGTTAATAGTAAAATTGCATTAGTATATAAAATAGACCCTAAAACTGCAAATCAACTTTATAAAGAAGTAGGTACATCATATGATAATAAAATTGTTGCTCCTACTGTTCAAGAGTGCGTAAAAGCAATAACTGCAAAATATTCAGCAGAAGATTTAATAAAACAACGTGAAGCAGTTAGTCAAGAAATGAGAATAATGTTACAAAATAAATTAAATTCTTATAAAATGACAATTACTATGTTTAATGTTGCAGATTTTAATTTTAGCGAAAGTTTTAATAATGCTATTGAAGCAAAACAAACTGCACAACAAGAAGCATTAAAAGCAGAAAATGAATTGCAAAAAGTACAAGCAGAAGCAAAGCAAAAAGTAGAGCAAGCTAGGGCTGAAGCAGAATCATTAAGAGTTCAAAAAGAACAAATTACACCTGAAATGCTTGAATTAAGAAGAATTGAAGCAATGAACAGGGCAGTTGATAAATGGGATGGTAAAATGCCTGGGACTATAATGGGTGGAAATGGTGCAGTACCATTTATTCAAATGAATAAGTAAATTTAATTTAATAAGAGAATATTATTATATATTCTCTTATTAAAAAATATTATAAAGGAGATTAGAAACATGTGCGATTACTATGAAGAATCACCTTATTATGAACCAACTTTAGCAGATGAAATATTAATAGAATATCAACAGAAAATGAAAAATGCTTTATTAGAAAGTGTTAAGTCACAAATTGAAAACATCAAAGAAGAGAATGAAAGATTGAAAGAAGAAAATAAAAACTATAAACAACGTGAAAGAGATATATTAAATAAAGAAAGTAATTTAAAATATAAAGAAGAAAATATTAAAAGAGAAGTTACTAATGAATTTTATCAAAGTAATATTGGTGATAGTTTAAAGCAATATATAGAAGAGTGTGAAGTATGGTTCGCTAATATAAAGCATTATCAAAATGAAAAATGTAATTTATGTAATAAAGAAAGAAAATTAGTTGCAAAATTTCCAAATGGCGAGATTACTAAAACTAATTGTACTTGTGCAAAAATGTTAAGTAAATATGTTCCTGCTATAAGTGCAACTACAATGATTAGATTTAGTAAACGAGATAGTAGATATTCTTCAGAAAGAAAATTTTATTTTAGTAGAAGTTATTCTCCTAGTAAAGATAGAAATAGTTATGATTATGATTATCAAGAATTTAAAATATATCATGTTGTTAATGAATTTAATGAAAGTATTATTGATTTGCATAAAAATAAATCATATGGAGAGAGATTAGGATTTAAAAGTAAAATAGAATGTCAGAAGTATTGTGATTATTTGAATAAGAAAGATGATAATTGCGAAGAAATTAAATTAGATGAAGAATAAAAAAGGGGAGATAACATGATCATTAAAATTGGCAATACATATTACAAATCTACAGTAGAACCAATTCTATTAATACTTAGTGAGTCAGAAAAAGAATATATTACTAATATGAGTGAAGAAAATAAGAAGTATTGTTCATTTCCTAATGAGAGTAATATAGATAAAATTAAAGAATTTATGAATGTTCCTGAGTGGATACTTAAATGTGTTGACTAATAGAATGAAAAAACAAATTAAAAAATTATAAATCAGTAAAGGAGATATTTATATGCCAGAATTAACAGGTAAAAAAGTAAAAGTAATAAATACAAATGGATTTCAAAATGATGATAATTATGAATTATATTTATATTTAGGGCAAACAGGTATAATTAGTGATCATAAAACAACAATACATAGATTTACTATAGAATTTGATGATGAATTGATGGAAAATATTGATTATGATAATAATAAGTTATTATTTGCTATTGATAATGTAAAATTTATAGATGAAGATGTTATAAATGGTATAAATGTAGAAATAGTATCTAATAATAGTAGTAATATAAATTTACAAAATATAATTAAACAAATATTGAATGTAATAGGTGACTACGAAGGTAGTAAATTGTCATTACATATTTGGCCTTTTAGTGAGATATGTATATACGTATATGAAACTGAAATTCCGATTGTAATAGACATTAAAGAAAAATATGCTTATATTGATACTGACACAATGGATAATCACTTGACTAGTAGTATGTTAGATGAATTAAATCAGATTGTCAAAATAATTGATGATAACATTGATGTTATTTTAGAGTGTGTAAAATAGTAATACATTATAACGTATTATTATTAAATAAAATATAAAAATAAAAAGGAGAAATGAAAACATGAACGAATTATTAACTAGTTTATTAGAGAATCCAGAGGTATTAAAGGAAATGATTAAAGAACAAGCAGGTCAGTACAAACCATTAGTTTATATGGTTGGAAGTGAATTATTAGATGTTTATAAAGATTATGCTAATAATATTGAATTTTTTATTACCAAAGCAAAAGTAAGAAAGAATCAGTATGATGCTTATGTTGAGGTCGGATTCACGAAAGAGCAAGCTATGATGTTTTTGCTTAATGATATTGAAAATATGAAAAAATCAATTAGTAATGTTACAAATAGTGTAGGTAGTAGGAGTAAGAAAGAAAAGTAATACTATTAGTAATACATAAAAGTAATCTATATATTGTAGTTGGTTATTAAATTGACCACAATATATAGATTAGAGATTATAATTAAAAGAAAGGAGAGAATATTATGTTAGTTGGATTTATTAGTGGTTAATTGTTGCTTGGATTCTTAGTCTATTCGGAGTAAATGGAATTATATTGGAAGTTACTCAACCATTTATTAAAACTATTCATCTTACAAATAGTCATTATTATATTTTATTTGGATTGATTGGATTAATTGGTGGAGTATTTAATAATAATTAAAGGAGGATAAATTATATATGATAATAAATATGGCAGTATACTTAAAGAGACTTTTAAAAAATCAAATAGCAATCATGGAATATTTAAGTATGCAAGAAACTGATGCATATAAAAAATCACAATTATTAAACAATGCAAAACTTATAGATGACCAATGGAAAAGTATTGAAGAAAATTAATAATTAAAGATAGTACTAATCAATTAAATAATATATAAAAGGAGAATAAGAATATGAATTTTAGAGAAGCGGTATTAATCGGTAAAAAAGTTCAAAGTGAATATTGGGATAAGGACAAAATATTAGATACATCTATTTTTAGTGATAAATTAGAAGAATTAATAATAAGTATAATATGTGAATCAGCAATTCCTTTAACATGGAAAGAATTGTTGGGTGATTGGAAATTGTGTGAGTAAAGGATGATAAATATGATTGATACAATGTTTAAAATTCATAATCATTATGAAAAAGACGGTCTATATTTTATAGAAACTGATTATGGTTTGTTACATACTAAAAATAAGGAAGATTATGATAAAACTGTTGAAGATGGATTTATTATTCTTAAATTAGATGATTATGATTATGATAAAAACTATTAAGACAAAAAATCGTTTTTAACGAAAAGGAGGGTTATTATGAAAAGATTTAAAAATCTTGATGACTTAAATTTATATTTAGAAAATACGTATGGTTATGACGAGGAAGAATCAATTTATATGCTTTTAGAAGATTTTGAAAAAATGAAGAAAGCATTGGAATATATAAATCGTGTTATTCAACGTGTAGAAGATATAATTATTTAACATTAGGAGTAAATTAATATGACAATGGAATTAAAATATTCACAAGAAGCAAATAATGGTCACTATTGGGTTAATTATTATTGTTATAATGATAAATGCCCTGCAAGAACAAAAGAAAAACCTTGGCCTAGAAGTGATGGTAAACAAAAATGGGTACAATGTATTTCTAAGAAAGGTAATCCATATAAAAGAAAAAGATGGGTTTGTAAATATTGTGGTGAGATTATGCAAGGCGTGATTAATGCTAATGACTTTGCATAAATTGAATGATAAAGGAGGAAACAACTTTGTACAATAAAATAAAAAGTTTAAATACCATAGTTAACAAAGGACTAAATGTACATAACTTTTACACACCTAATACATACGAAGAATATAAAAATTTAATTAATGAATTTAAATTTTGTACTATACGAACAGACCATAAATTTATATCACAAGATTTACCATTTTATGTATTCAATATTAAAAAAGATAATGAAGAAAAATTGGATTCAATATGGAATGAATCACAAGAAAAAGAATACAAACTAATAATTAGTAATGGAATTCAATATGATAATATTCAAGAATATAATATGGTTGTTAAATTTAATGAGAAAGGAGATTTCTTATTTGAAGCATCTGAATTAAAAATACCCTTAAGACATATGTATAAGTATCCGTTGTTATCATGTTCAGGCAATATATCAGATGAAGTTTCACAATGGGAAGTTTATAATACTAGATATGGTATAAACAAATTAAGTATAAAAAATGATTTATTATCATTATATAATTATCAATTATTTAATAAATGGTTAGAGATTACTAAATACCCTATTCCAGTAGGTGTTAAAAATAATAATATTGTATTTTGGCAGATTATTGATGATAAAAACAAATAAAAGGAGAGAATAACTTATGAGTAATATTATATTATTAACAGTATTTTCATTATTCGTTTTAATTGAATTGAAAACATTATTCACAAATAAAATGATAGATATTAATGAAGAGGCAATTAAATCAAAACAAACTCCAGAAGAATATAAAGGTATTTTATTAGTAATGCTTATACTTATTGTATTATTTTCTTTTGTATTTGATGTTTGGGCAGTAGTAAAACTAAATATCCCTATATTATACATTGGTGCTGTAATAGGTATATTATTAAATATTAAATCATTGGTAAACTTAGTTAAACAAATAGGTGAAGGTAAGATCGTAAATAAATTTGGTTTAGGTAGAATTTATCATTTAGTTTTTGATTCTGCTATATTAGTTTTATTGGTTAGAAGGGTGTTTGGGTATTAAGAAAGGAGTAAACTAAATTGAAATATGTAAACTATTTTATTTCATTGAATTTTATTGCTTTATTTATTTCTTTGTTTTTTGGTTATAAACCATCAAATATAGAAATTGGATGTGCATCTTTATTTTCTGCAATATTTTTCTTTGATTATGCGAATAATAACTATAAATAAAAAGGAGGATTAATTATTGATAGATAACATATGTAAATCTATAAATAATATTATCAATAAATTTAAAATATATTTTTTAGATAGTGATATAAAACAGTTATTAATTAATAAAGGATATATTCCAATAGAAATTATATCTACAAATAAAGATTGTTACCAAGAAACATATAATGAATATATGTGGACTAATTATTGGACACATACTTATAAAATAAAAGTTAAAGATATAGATGATAATAAATATTATATAACAACTATTATTCATACTTTTAGTAGTAAAAATGATTGTGATAGTAGATATTATATTAAAGAAATTAAGGATGTTAATGGTGTAGTTAAAAATAATAAAGTATATTATGATATTTGAAAATAAAAATAAAAAGGAGAGATAATTATGAAAGAATTATTAAACACAAAGGTTGTTGGTAATATTGAGGTAAGTCACATTGTAACTACTGTTTTTATTATGTTTTGTGGATATTTAATGTTTGGTGATAATGGTGCGGTAAACGGAGCAATGAATGCATGGCATTTGAGGTTTTAATAATAATATAAAGGAGGACTATAATACATATGACTAAACAAGAAACAGTAACTATCACAAAAGCAGAATACAATATATTATTAGAAGATAGTAATTTCTTATCAGCACTTAGGGCAGCAGGTGTAGATAATTGGAGTGGTTATGGTGAAGCATTTGATATTTTAAAGGAATGGGATGAAGAGGAGGAATAATACATATTATGAAAGTAAAAATATTAGAAATTAATAATAGTATTTCTAAAAGAAAAATTGGCGATATAATTGAAGCAAAAAGACTTTATGAATTAACTGAGGAAGAATTAAAAGAATCTATAGGTTATATTCCCAATGATGAATCATTATGGGAAAAGAACGATATATTTATTTATGAAAAAGGAAATTATTATGTATATATGTTAGAAAATGAAGTGGAAATTGTAGAGGAATAAAAATATAATATAAAAAGGAGATATAATTATATGTTAACAATGGAAAATTTAGAAAGATGTTTTGAATCTGCAAAAGAACAAGGGTATACTTATGTTGGAACTAAGATTAAAATGGAAGGATTTGAAGAACCGGAAGTTATCATTAATCCAAATGCAAATTTTGATAAAAAGTTAGAATATTATAAAAATGCATATAATAATGATTTAACTTTGAAATCATTTAATGGAGTTAAGATTATTGGATTTACTTTTGGTGATAGTTATGATGAGATAGAAATGGATTTAGTATTGGAATAATATTAAATAATATATTTGAACTGTAAATAATATATTTAGTTGTTTATGATTTTAACTAAACAACTAAATATATAATAATACATTTAAAAATTTTACTTATAATTATTAAAGTATTAAAATATAAAATAAGGAGAATCGTAAAATAATAAAAAGTATATTTTATAAACCTCAACCACAATCTGAAATAATTATTCATTCTCAACGTCAATATGGTCAACCAAAATTATCTAAACCACATTTATTAAAGAATATTAAACAATCATTTTCAGTTGATTGGATACATAAAAAATGTAAATGCTCATGTTTTATATATAATGATGATTTATATATTCAACATAGAGATTTTAATAGTGTAGAAATATATAATCATGATCATGAATTCAGAAAGAAGTTTATTTATAATGATACATTTGGATGTGTTGTCTTACGTGGGGAAGCATGGATTTTAGTGAAAGATTTGTTGTTAGATATTAAGAATGATATTTTTGAAGTAACATTATTTCAACATTTAGCATATAAAATGACAAATGAAATTGGAAATTGTCAATGGGAGAGATTTTTTGAAAAAGTTATTAAGGAAGTTAAAAAAGTTAAGAATATAAATATAATAGAAAGAAGGAGAAATATATGGCAAGAAAAAGAAGAACACATGAAGAATTTATAATAATATTTAATAAAATTTCTAATGGAGAATATGAATTGTTAAGTAAATATTTAAAATCAAGTGAAAAAATAAAAATAAGACATAATAATGTAAATTGTAATTTTAATGAATTTTGGATGACTCCCAATAGTTTTTTACAAGGTCATAGATGCCCAAAATGTATGGATATACAAGCAAAAAATAAAAGGAGAAAAACACAAGAACAATTTGTAAATGAAGTTTATAATTTGGTAAAAGAAGAATATACTGTTTTAGGAAATTATAAAAGTGATTCTACTAAAATATTGATAAGACACAATTGTGATAGGTGTAAAAATTATGAATATAATGTGCAACCAAATAGTTTTTTACAAGGAGCAAGATGCCCTAAATGTAATGGAGGAATAGTTAAAACACATGAAAATTACATTGAAGAAATTTTGCCGAAAATAGGAAATGAGTATACAATATTAAGTACATATGTTAATGATGCAACAAAATTAAAAATTAGACATAATAATGAATTATGTAATTTTAATGAATTTGAAATGAAACCGAGTAAATTTTTAAGTGGACAAAGATGCCCAGTCTGTCAACATGTAAAATCAGGCAAGCCAACAAAAAATTTAGAATTGTTTAAAAAAGAAGTATATGATTTAGTTGGAAAAGAATATACTATTATAGATGGGAAATATATAAATTCTCATTCTAAAATAAAAATAAAACATAATATATGTAATAATGAATATAGTGTGTCTGCTAAAAATTTTCTTAGAGGTAGAAGATGCCCTTTTTGTAATGAGTCAAAAGGAGAAATAAAAATATCTAATACGTTAACAACAAGGAATATTATGCCTATTTATCAAGAACAATATAGTAAATTAATAGATAAGTATATTAAAGATTATTACATACCACAAATGAAATATGATGGTTTATTAGGATTAGGTAATGGTTTATTATCATACGATTTCTATCTTCCAAGATATAATTTATTAATTGAATATCAAGGTGAACAACACGAAAGATACATACCTGGATTTCATAAAACTTATGATGATTTTTTAAAACAATTAGAACATGATAAACGTAAAAAAGAATATGCAAAAATTAATAATATAAATTTATTAGAAATTTGGTATTATGACTTTGATAACATTGAATTAATTTTAGATAGAGAATTGGAGGTATTTAATATTGGGAAATAGTTTAGCAGCAGAAAGTAAACTCCAATTTTATCCTACACAAGAAATAGAAACATATCGTTTATTAACATTATTAGGTGATTTGCAATTAGATTATATAAAAGAAAGATACATAAGAGATTATACTATAATAAGTAAAGAAGAGTATAATGAATTATTCTTAAAGTCTGCCGATGCAAATATTCCAATAAGATTTGTTATTTTTGACAAATGGTTAAAAGAAGAAAGATATGATTTAATTAAGAGTTACTTTACTATTAGATTCGGTAGTGATAATTATAATAATAGGAAAGAAAATTTTCCCATTACGATTTGCGACCCATTTTGTGGGGAAGGAGAATTTCTAGACGTATTTAAGTCATTTATTCCAAAAGATAAATATAGTGGCGATATATTTTTAATTGGTAATGAATTAGAAAGTAATAGATATGAAAGATTCAAAGATAATGTTAATATTGATGAAAAATATAATAAATCATTTGAAGAATTGAATTTACCTACTTTTAGTTGCTCATTAATATTGTTTAACCCACCTTATTCTACAACAAATGGTATTAGAAATGTAAAATTCTACTTAAACCAAATCTTAGATAGAAAAATTTTATATAACCCATCCAATACAAAAGATTATAAAACTGGATATATGGTATTTGTTATCCGTAAAGATGATTTCCTTGATAGTCTAGATATATTATGTCAACATTTCGATGTATTTAAAAATGCAATTTATAAAGTAAATGCAGAGGAATATGCAAAATATAAACAATATATCTTCATTGCTAAATTAAAAAGATTTCCATATGACTTAAATAATATTACAGATGCAATGGATTATAAAAATAATTATAATGACATAAAAAGAATAATTGAATCAGAACCAGAGTTTGAATTATCAATGTATAATACATATAGAATAATGAATTATCCTTACATAGATTATGAAACAGCAAAAGAAAATAATCAATATGTAGAAGTGTCAAATAATTATCTTAGTAAAAATGATAGTGTATGGAAATGGG
>Ga0209728_1000891_pt1 | contig 20699 bp, 32 predicted proteins | sample RifGroD1_FD_183997 | JGI IMG/M metagenome (GOLD analysis project Ga0209728, IMG submission 183997) | Groundwater microbial communities from Rifle, Colorado, USA - Groundwater D1 (SPAdes) (version 2) | ecosystem: Environmental > Aquatic > Deep subsurface > Groundwater | place: Rifle, Colorado... | reverse complement strand
TTGGATGGGGCGGCGATAGCCCGGGTGCGGGAGTCCCGAATGAGCCGCTTTCTGGCTATCGCCTCCTCTTCCGCTTCCGCGAACCAGATAACCAGCTCCGCATCGCTCCAAAGATACGGAGCTACCGGGTCCCTGGCCAGAATCCGGAACTGGCTTATCAGTTCGACGAGGTTCATTTCGCAACGCCGAATCGGTCAATGAGCCCGTAGACTTTCTCCCGGAGCTTTTCGATACCGATGTTCTGGTTGATCTTGACCCCGGCGAAGTTCGTTTCCGCGTATTGCAGCATGGCCGCTTTGCCCATTCTTGCGACTGAGTCCTTTGCGGCCTGAACACTCTCTTCAGTCTCATCCTCCTTCTCCTTCGGTTTTTCCGGAGCCTCCTTGGCCTGCTCTTCCTGGGCGGCGAGGATCCAGACATCGGCATGCTTGAGCATCTTCCTGGCGCTCGGCTCATCGACCAGAATCACCTCGCCCTGTTTCCAGATGATGCCGGTCCCATAGATTCCATCCCGGTACCGGGCACGGTGGCCGACATACTTGACCGGCAGTTTCGCGGCCTGGACCAGTTGCGGGGCAGGGGCGGCGATCTTGACCACCTTGATCTCCGGCTGGACCTTGGAACATTCCTTGACGATGGACAGGAACAGAACCCGCTCCATCTTCTCTTTGGCAGAAAGCGAATCGAACTCCTCCCGGGTCTTGTCGGGAACCCCTACCGTTCGTTCCAGCCAATTTTTGTGGCCGTCGGCCGCAGTCGCTTCCGGATTGGCCAGATGAAAGTTGACGCCGGTCTCGTACCGGCCGCGGGTTTCCTCGGAGAGATCGTCCCACGCGATAATCGCCGGGTTCTCGTCATCCAATCTGGTCGCCTGGATCGCGACATTCACAATCTTTGCAATATCTGCTGATTTCACTTTATCCTCCTTTGGGATACCCGGCGCCGTAGTGGCGCCGGGGTTCTCGTTCAGTTTACGGCTGGCCGCCCATCTCGGCGAGAACGTAGATATCCTGGACACCAACGGCCGCACAGTCGGCTCCGGCAATGGTCAGGATCAGGTACGCATCCTTCGGGAGGGTGACAGGCTTGGTACTGGTCGTCTTGCGAGCGGTCACGGCGCTGTCCATCGCCAAAGCGGTGGCGAAGAAGTCATCGTCCTGTGGGACGGCGGTGCTATCAACGCCATCGACATAGGCAAAGCCGACCTTGACCGTCACCTGGGCGGTGAAGGCGTCGGAGATGTACGACAGGTAATCGTACAGTTTCATGCCGGCCTTCAGGACGCCCAACCGAATGATATCGGTCTGGACGACCTGGGTGGCGTCGTTGCTGTCGGTGAAGACTCCGTTCGCATCGACGGTGAGGTTGAAGGGGCCAATCACGGACAGGTTGCCGTAAGGCACCCCGCCGAAGTTGAATTTGTTGTTCACATTGTCTGCGGTAATGTTCGCCATCTCAATTCCTCCATGGAATTTTATTTGTTTGGTTCCCGGTCCCCTCCGGTCGCCTCGTGCTTTATTTCAAGAGAACAGCTACTTAAACGCCAAGCTCAACGGCAGAGTCGATCGCCATAATACCGAAGTCGGTATATTCTTCCTGGGTACCGTGATTGATCAGGAACCGGGTCTTGGATTTCCCGCCGACCATGCCGATCAGGACTTCCAGCTTGTCGCCGTGATCCAATTCTTTCTCGGACCAGAAGAACGGGTTTCCGGTCTGCCGAGCCTTGCCGTATGCTTCAGCCAGGGCCTGGCCGCCGAGCAGGATCGCCCGGTCAACGGCATGGGTCGTGGAGAAAGCGGCCGGAACCGTACCGGACGACTCGGTGGTCGAGGTCGCGCTGGCACAGTACAGCATGGCGTTGGTCGAATAGAACCGGATCGGTTTCGGCATCTTCACGATCAGGATACCGTTCCACAAGCCTGCCTCACCCATGAACAGCGGGTTGTTCTTGGCCATGGAAGCGCGGGCCATGGCGTTCGCCTGCCAGGTCCGGAAGTTGGTGGACTTGACGATCGATGTGTACTGTTCGCTAGAAACTCCCAGTACACGCATCGGGGCGTCGGTGGCCATCTGGTCGTCCGGGAACCGAACGGGCGGAGGAGGAAGAGGCATGCCGTCCAGCTTTGTCCGCAGCGCGTCTACCAGGTCGATGTTCATGATATCAGTGGTGGCGAAATCAACATCGCCGCCGTTCAGGTTGATGTGCTCCAGGCCGGACCCGGTGGACATGAAATGCCGGTTGTAGGTCGGGGCCTTGACCGTGTTCACGCAGATGCTCGCAAAATCGGCATCGGACGCCAGGGGCACGGCCCACTCGATATCATTGGCGAAGCCGCGGGCGCCGGCCATGTGAACGATACAGAGCTGATCCTGCAGGCGGTCCATGTAGTTCTTGCCAAGGGCGCGGGCCAGGGACCGAAGCTGGTGCGGGGTCCGCTGCTGGGTCATGGAACCACCGGCGGAGATCGGGTACCGGCACTGATTGATGCGGAGCGAGTCCTGGCTGAAGGTCATCGCCTGGCCGCGGCCTTCGGCGACCGCCTCGCCCATGATCGGCTTGCCGCCCAAGGGGTTGATCAGGTCGAAGGTTACTTCGTCGCCGGCATTCTTCATCAGGTCCATGCACCGAACGATGGGCATTTCGTTGGAACTCTGAAAGCGAAGGTTGCTCTCGGCGTCGGACTGCTGCGGCAGTTTACCGGTCAGCCGGTTGATGATGGTGGGGCGCTGCATATTCGCAGCAAACAGCCCAGCGGACTGAATCTGTACCGCCTGCGGTGAACCGTAAGGAATCGTGGTCATAGCTCTTCTCCAAAAGAAATAGGTTGATTAAACAGCTTTCCGGAGGATCTCTTCGATCTGGTCCGGAGTCTTGCCCATGAACGCATCGATCTGCTTCAGGGGGTTCCCGGCACTCATAATCGCGTCTACCTGATTATGGGGGACCTGGGACCCGCCCGGAATCTCAGAAAGACTCGTTGGCACGGGACGTTTCGGTGCGGGAATGCCCGCGGCTGTTTGCCCATCGGCCTGTTTCCCCTGGCCCGCGGTATCGCCCGCGGGTGGCTGGTATCCAGTGGCTGCCTTGAAGGTGTCCAGCATCTTCACTACATCGGCCGCATGGCCGTTATTAATTATTTCTACATACGCTTTCTGCAAGACTTCCGGCTGCGACTCGATCCAGGTTCCAAGCTCCTCGCCGGCAACGATTGTATCGAGGTCATTGTGAATCTTCCGGACCGAGTTGAAGTGTTCCTCCTTGTCGGCCTTGACCGCCTTCTCCTTGACCGGGGCAATATCCGATTTCAGGGTATTGATTTCCTCGGCCTGGGCCGCGATCTGAGCGGTGTAGAAGCCCCGCTCCTTCGTGAGCATCGTTTCAAACGCCGTGACCAGGTCGGGGAACTCCTTGCGCACCTCATCCAGGATCTCGTTCGTCTCCTCCTGGGTGGCCGCCCCTTCGGCCTGGGCGTTCTGGGCGGTGGCCATTTTATCCATCGCCGTCTGGAGTTCAGCGTTCTTGCTGATCTGTTCTTCGAGGGCGGTCCGGGCGGAACTTGCCTCGACCCTGGCCTCGACCAGCTTCTCATACGGGATGGTATGCACTCCATCCTTGGCCATGATTACCGGCTCTGGTTCCGGAACGGCCGCCGGTTCTGCCGGGACGACTTCCTTCGCCGGTTCAGCCTCTTCTCCGGCCACGGCCTCTTGTTCCGCCTCGACTGCCGGGGGCTCGCCGCCAAGCAGTAACCCGGCCATCTTATCCGGGGGGATCACGCCGTCAACTTGGTTCTTCTCGAAATATTCCAGATCAGTAATTTCCATCCTGTCCTCCTGCCACATATCGCCGTGGCCGCTTTAAGAGAACTACGCTCTATCGGCATTATATACGCTGAAGTTAATGTAGTCCAAGAACTTTTTCATTTATCCTGCTGTTTTTTCGCTTTCAAAAGAACTTCTGGTGTTTTCTGCCGCCAATAGCAGGGCGCATATACCCGCCCTTGCTCCGACCCTGCGGGAACGTATTGGCGACCGTAGTCAGAATCACCGGCCAGGCAGTTCCCTTGCAGTCTGGGCACTCAATGCTCGTTGGTTTATCGGCCAGCTTACACTCATGTTCCATGACTTTCCTGCATCTGATGCACTCGTAGTCGTATTTCACGTCATCATCCTTTTGTAAAATGGGGGCCGTGGCGAGCGGCCCCCGGTCATAGGTTACTGCATGAACTTCCAGTCGATCACAACCGTTCCGGAAATGTCGCCGGTCAGGTCGGCTCCGGCCGTGTTGCCCCATGTAGAGCAAATGTTCCAGTGGACCAAATGCGATCCGGCGGTAGCGAGGACAACGGGCGTCCCGGCCCCAACGGCAACGGTAAGAACGTCAGGAGTCCCGGCCATATCGGCGGTAGTGATCGGACCAAGCAGGTCTTCGAGTCCGGCGGCGTCAGCGCCACACGTAGCAGCGGCTGCAGAACCAAGCACGGTGCCGACGCAACCTTCAGCGGCAGCATTTGCCGAATCCTCTGCCAGCGTGGTGGCCATGGACACTGAGACGTTCTCAACAATGATCTCGCCGGCCGGGAAGGTGTAGAGCAGATACCCGTCGCACAGGGCGGCATTGTCGGCAACGGTAACGGCATCGGCCTGGCTTACGGTCAGCACGGTGTGGTGCTGGTATCCATCGCCGTATTCAACAGCCGTCACGCCGGTATTCACGGCACCTACATTGCTGATGTTTCGCAAGTCGCCGCCTGAATCCAGGATCGCGGCTTTCCCGGCGGCAGGGACGGTCGCACTTGAGCCATCCACAAGATTCAACTCGGCAGCGGTGGAGCCAAGCGTGGTTCCCGCCGGATCTTTCAGCACACCATAGGTCAAAATCCCAGTAGCCGGCCAAGTGTAATCTTCCCCCGTGTCAAGAACAACCGCCTTGCTCGCTGCGCCCGTACCGAGAGCAGTGATATCCAGATAGCTCAACTCGGCGGCAGTAGCCGTCACCCCGTCTACCTTATTGATCTCCGCTCCGGTCGCCGTTACCTCGGTCACGGTGAACACGCCCGAATTGGTCTGATACCAGCCAATCACCTCTTCGCTGACGATCTTGGTGTCGCCGCTTGCCCAGTCAACATCCTGGCCAAGCCGAACAGGGCCCCGCGCTCCATCGCCGGAATACGTCACCCAATAGTCAGCAAACGCCGGAACTGATCCGACAACCAGCAACACCAGGGCCGCGAAAAGGATTACCCATCGTCGGCCAAACACGTTCTTTTTCATTTTTCTTCTCCTGCTGTGTTTTATTGGCCGCTATTGGCCGTTCATTTTATCATTTAGAGCGACGAAATAATCATTGAGACTTTTCGCCCTCTTCATGAATACTAAACTTTCAAGAACCTCTCCGGCGGTTAGCCTTACTGGTTCGAGCCCATCGAGCAGAAACTCTATCTCGCCCTGGACGAAAACCTTCCCCTCTTTCTCGTCGCCGATTGATATCCTCTGTTCCCTGTCTCCGACATGCCCGAGTTCAACGGTTATTTTCATAGACTGCTCCTTTTGGTAGATCTTCTGTATCTCTCAACTCGCTTGAGGTACTGCTACGAGGCACGAAAAATTACCAGTGCCAGCGGGTACGGCAGACCGTGCTTGCCATTGTTAAATTTCGGGCGCCCCCGCAAAAATCTTATTTCTCCCTTCATACAGATATCATGCCACCATGCCGTATTTGTCCTGGCCGGAATCAGCATCACTGTTGTAGCCTTCCCCATTTGCGCTGCCTGGTGGGCCTTGGTTATCCATTTCGGCATTTCCCGGCCATACGGGGGGTTACACCAGCACACGCCTTGCCAATCCTGCTTTAATCCATCTTCAGCTATCGTAAAACATTTCTCTACTTTCTTGTTTTCATGCGTGGCGCATACGTCCATGGTGAAATTAAATTCATTATGCAGCGGATCGAAAAGCGTCCACGGCGTTTCATACTCCACGCTTTTTGCATCAAATCGTTCTTTCGTTAAATCTGCCAATGATACTCTCCGCCATGCCCTATAACCCTGCCCGACACAGCCTGTATTTTTCAACTCGCTTGAGGCCTCGTTTTACCTGGTCAATATCAAGGCCAAGGGTGAATATCGCCACCAGTAAAGTGCTGTATCTCTTAACCATTCCCCCCCTCCACTCCTGCAAGAAGACCGGAATCCGGTTCTGCCATCGCCTCGGCCTGGACCGGGGCGGGCGGTGCAAGTTGATCCGGTTCACCCGGGCGGGCCGGGAACATCGGGCTGGTATTCTCAGCAACAGGCGGGGCGGGCACGGTCGGGCCGGCGACGATCGGCGCCTGGTCCTGGTCGTTGAACCCGGCCGACTTCAAGACCTGGTCGGCGGCCGGCGCCACCCCGGGGGAGGCTACTATCTGCGTCCCGGCCTGGACCGCGGCGAAGATTGCCTCGATCCGCTTGTTGATGATATCGGTGATCATCTTCTCTTTCTGGGTATCCTTGTACCCTTCGTCCATTTCCAGCTTGCGTTTCTTCAGCTCGTACTGATCTTTGATCCGAGCTTGTTCGACCGCGGCGTCGATCCGCTGCTGAATCTCTTCCTCGGTCGGGACGGTGGCCATCTTGCGCAGACCTTCGACCAGTTCTTTCTTCACGTCATACGGCAGGTTCATCAGGGAAACGAGATGCGGCATGGCAAGCGCCTGGAACTGGGGCGGCATCGACTTGAACGCCTCGGACATCGACACCAATTCCTGAGCCCGGAAGCTCGGAGTCGAAGGAACATCCGAGATGGTCACGTTCAATTTGATCCGTTCCGTATCGTTGTTCAGGTACAGTTCACCCGGTACTTGCTGGTTCAGGATTATGGTCCGGTCCTCTTTGATCAGGCCGCCATCGACGGTGACGGGCGTCTCCTCGTTCCCGATATCTTCGATGATCATGGAAAGAATAGCTTCTCCAACTCGTGACCGTCCTTCGGCAAAGTTGTCGTTGATATCGCCTAGGGATTGAACGGTCTGCTCAACAAGCTGGCTGATCGCGGATCCGGACCGGCCTTCCGCATCGTTCCCGCCGAACACTTCGGAAATCCGGCCGGCCCGGCGGATCGATTCTCTGGCTTCCCGGAGGCGGGCGGCCTGCTGCTCATTCAGTTGGAAATCTTTCTCGATCTTGAATATCCCGTCATTGGCCATGGCCTCGGCGTTCAGGAGGATATCCGAATCAGGCCGGGATACCTCGTCACGGAAGGTATCGTCATCGTCAACAACCGCCCCTTCAGTCCTGATCACCCGGACGGAAGAGAGGCCCCACTGCATCTTGGCCACCCGGACATTGATCTCGTCCTGCAGGAACATCATTCCCCGGGCCAAGCCGTAAGGAACCCTGGTCCGGTCTTCACGCTTGCCCCAGAACGGAAAATAAGGAAAATGGTTATGCTTATAGGGGGAGGGGATGTCATGCAAAAGGTGGGGCCCGGCGAACCAGGCGAGCCGAACCTTGCCGACAACCGATTCGATCAGTTCACCACCGTTAGCCAGGGCCACGAGATGCAGGGCGTTCTGCTCATCGAATTCGACAACCCGCCCGCCCCTGACTTTCAAAGCGGTGACAGCTTCAAATTTCCGGTACCAGAGTTCAAAAAGACAAATCCTACCATTCAGGGCATCGCGCCACTCCTGTTCTTCCCAGGTAAAAGACCTCTCATCGGTCCAGTTCTTGTACAGCCCGGTCTGCTGGCCGCCTTCCATGTACTGCGTGGCGTCATAGGCGGACATCCCGTTGCCGGCGGCCTTGATTGTTTCCGCCTGGTCCGGGAACATGGCCGTAGCGATATCGACATCAGTCCACCGGCGCCGAAGGAGCCAACGCGCATCCGAAATATCATCTTTCCGAGAAAACCAATCGTGCCAGATCTCGTTTCGGTGGACATCTGTGCAGCGGATCGGGAACTGAAAAGGATCCGAAGACCGGGAAACCTCCACCCAGCCCAGGCCGACCTTCACCTGTGAAGCATACGCCGCGGCGCAGGCCCGGTCAGCCTTCGACCTTCGTTCGGCCTGGTTCAATCGGTAGTTCAGGGCTTCCGCTACATCATCCCCCTCGCCCACTTTGTCAGGCAAAACCCGGAAATCAGACCGGTTCTTCGCCTCCATCCCCAGAATTTCGTCAATCGTCGGGCCCATGACCGGCTCGATCGCCGGCGGGATCCCGAGGAGACGTTGCTTATAGAGTGCGTCGGAATCAAGCTGGTTCCCGTCGCAATAGTCCATCTCCTTGTCAGCGTTCGCCCGCCAGATGGGTTGCTCATCAATCTCAAGAGCGATGGCGTTCAGCAAATTGTTCGGGGTGAAGTCGCCTTGCCGCAGATTCATGCCGTCCTCCAGTCAGAAGAGCGCCTTCGTTTCGGTTTCGGGGTTTCAGAACCGGACCTCATCTGCATCTCAGCCTCCATATTCAAGCGAACTCCAAACATTCCAAGACCCCGGGTAAGGGTCTCGAACCCGTCATAGCCATGCGAAGCGTCGTCATGCCGCGGCGTCTCCTTCCAGCAGCCGAGCTTATCGTCCCAATCAACCCGGAAATTCTGCAAATGATTGATCCCGACGGCGCATTTCTCTTTATCGATGAAAACGGAGGGCAGCCAGACCTTCACTTCCTGGATCGCCGTGCCTTTCCGCAAAACTCGGGGGACAACACAGATATTCCGCATCCCCGCCGCCGAAAGGATCTGCTTCAACGTCTTCGGCTTCGCATCCCCCTTCGTGGCGGTGCCAATTCGCTTGGAGCCCGCATCGTGCGGCAGGAAATGGCGCCCGTAATTGTAGGGTAACTTCTGGATCCGCATCCAGTATTCCACCACATCGTCATCCGTCCCCTCCAGATAATCGATAACCCGATCCTGAAAACCAACCCGCTGATGGAACCAGATTGTCATCTTGTCGCTGATACCAAAATCCCAACCAGTATTTACCGGGTACCCATGATCATGAGGGACGATAGTAATCCTTCGTTCCTTCCGTAAGACACGCATCTGTTTCGCCAGGATCGCGCCTTCCATAGAGGCTTGAAACGCCTCATCCGGGGTCGAGGGAAACTCCCGGTGCATGTCATCCTTCTGCTGCTCGGCCTTTTTAACGTACCATGCCCGTTTCCGCAGTGAAAGTGATACTTTAATTTCGTCTTCTATTTCCTTAAAGTACCGCTCATACTCTTCAGTAATCCTTACACCATCAGGGTCAAGCTCGTTCTCCGAACCCTCCCACCAGGGGAAGAAGTGGAACTTGAAATCCAGAGGCGTCATCTTCGCCCCTTCGAGCAGCTTGTTCTCTGCTGCTTTACAATCGTCGTGAAACTCGCCGGAAGTTCCCTCCGCGGTCGATTCCACAATGATAATATTACCCTGTGCAATCGTGTTCAAGGCGCCAGTCCTGATCTCTCGGGCCCTTTCAGGGTTACGAGCAGCTATCTTTCCCAATTCAGAGACGTGAAGGATCTCCAGGGTGCCGCCACGATGCGAGGTCCCGATGTAAATCGTCGAGCCGTTCTTGAATTTCACCGATTCCTTGGCACGCTCCGTCATCGGGTTCAAAGCCTGGATAACCGGATGCAAATGGTCGTAGGCCAGCTTGATTTTATCTAATTTTTTTCTGGCGTCAGGCAAGGTAATATCAATGATGCCCGCCTCTACATGCCCGTTCCAAAAGCAATAATCGAAAATAAAGATAGCTATTAATGTCGAAAAGCCCCTTTGCCGGTCCTTCAGGATAATGTTCAGATACCACATCGCCTTCCAGAACTTTAACTGGGAATCATTCCGAATAAAGGGGATAAGGCGTCCGAACTTATCTTTTATCGTGTAAAGATTGTCGAGTCTCCATTCCCTATCGTCGAGCGAAGCCCACATCCTCCTGAGCGCACCCCCCCCTGGGTCTTCGGCGGCGAGTAAGGAATCCCTTTCCCGCTCCTTCATCTCTCGCGCCTGCTCGCGCTCCAGCCGCTTGTCTTCCTTCTCTTCGTCCTCGATCTGGCGCTGCTCGCGGTCCTGGGCCATGGTGAGCTTGACCTGGGCGAGGGTGGCCTTGCCCTCTTCGCTGTGTATGTTCATGAGGGTCTGCCTGCCCTGGAATTGACAGAAGTGGAAGAAAGGGATATACTCTTGAGAAGCGCATTATCTTCTACATTACAGGAGGAAATATGGACGGAAAGGGGCTGAAGGCTGCATTGAAAGGGTTGAACTGGTCTCAGCGACGGCTTGCCAGGCTGCTTGAGGTGTCGCCCAAAACTGTGAACAATTGGGTGAGGGGTAGGGCTGCTGTCCCAAAGTGCGTAAGTATCTTGTTTAACTTGCTTTCCTCGTTTTCCGAGCTGGGCAAGAAATAGGGGGCCTGTAATCACCTGCCCGCAAACCGTGGATATATCATAATGTCGCATAAGATCTATTATGTAAAGAAGTCTGGGTTGCTGAATGATATCATATAGTTACTCCACCTTTTCAACGTCCAATTCGAGGGGAGGGGCCGGGGTGATCGGGCGACCAGGTAATCCCCTGCTGCGCCCGCTGATCGCCTGGTACACGTTCTGGAGGGTGATTTCTACGCTATCTCCGTCATTTACCGTGCCGGGGGCGGGCTCATCTAGGTCAAACGCCTGACGCTCAAGGGCAATCAGAGTTTTGAGCGTGTCTGAAAGTTTTCTGAGTATATCCGCACGGTTGCCCAGATCGCCCAGGCGGCGGAGGATTTGTTGCAGTTCCTTGACGGAAGCGGCGTCGGTCTTGCCACCATCCACCACTTTGCGCACCAGTACGGCAATATCGCCCACAAAATCGCTGCCGGTCTCCAGCTCCCTTTGCATTTTGGTTAGGGATCGCCGATGGGCTTTGATGTCCTTGCGATGGCTTAAGATGATGGTGGCGCGGACCTTTGCGAGAGCTGAGACTCGATCCTTGTCGGTCTTTTTCTTGAGGGGGAGGCGCTCGTCCTGGACCTGCTCGTGGCGCACGATTCTGGAAAGTTCGTCGTCTGTCTGGGCCTTAATGCGCTTCCTGAGATCCCTGACAATTCCCTCACGTTTAATCCAGTGGCAGAGCGTATTTTCATTTATCCCGTGATTTCGGGCAATTGAACTAAGCGGTTCGCCTGTTTCCCTGACCTGGTAAGTCACCTCTTCCCAGTCCACATCGCTGGCTTTTACCTTATTACAAACTATTTTCTTTTTAGGTTTATTGGTTAATTCCGGCAACTTAGGCAACTTTTTCAAACCTTCACCTATTTTCTCAGGGGTGCTTGCTTAAATGCTTATATCTGCGGTCATTGTAGGCGATGGATTTACCGATTGTCAAAGGAAATGTGAAAATACCTTATTTACTTTCCGCATTGCAATAAGCGCGACGGTATGCTATCGTATAGGTAAGGGGAGGGCAAAATCACCCTGGAGCGGGCCGGGGACCGGCCTGGAGGCTGCGCGGGGCGCAGGAAACACAACACCACGGAGGAAAATCATGGGACAGAGAGAAGAGGGTGCTGGAGTACCAGAGAGAGTGATAAAGGCTATACGGGGAGTGGATATGAACGATTTGATCGCGCCCTCGCCTGGGGGGTCTGTCGCGCCTTCATTTCGCGCCTTTGCCGAGCAAGCGTGGAAAGAGAACGAGCCACAGATCGCGGTGATCCAGGATGATCTTTGGTTATGCTCTGAGTGCCTGCAGGCTGCAGTGAATAATGATTATACCGGGCTGGATTATCATTATGGACCGGTAGAGGCTGAAAAGCGGATGGAAGAGATTCAGGCCGGGTTGTCGCGCCTTGGGTCCGGGCTGGTCATTGATTCCCGCGACCTGGCCGAGCACGATAGCGCGCACCGGGTTTTCACAACTGCCGCTTGCGATTGTTGCGGGTCGCGGCTGCATGGGGAACGGTTTCGTTTTGCAATCTTGGGGAGGGATTAATCATGAAAAACAACACCGATATCCTGAATGATAGGATAAAATCGTTCAACAATCATGTCGGGCCTCGCGTTGGGGATTACCTGTATATCCCACAAACTGACGAACGAATACCGCAATATACCAGGTTCACCCATCATTGGGGCGACCGCATCCAGACCGGCGGCACACAGAACCACGGCGGATATTACCTCGACCGTAACGGTTTTTTCAGTTACAGCGGCGGGCTGGACAGCGGGATTGCCACGGCAGATTTGATTGACACCGGCGAGACCAGGCCGGGCAGTTTGTGGTTTTTCGATGGGAATGTTGCTGGGGCCGGTCGCGGTGTGCATTTTATGGCCGATATGCGGGTGTACACAGTGCGCGAGGGAGCGGACCTTAACGGATTGTGGCATATCACCTGCCCATATCACCTCGTAGCCACAAAAGAGGAAGTAGGGTGCGGGTATTGGTTCACGGTCACGGAACGAGGAGTCTCGCACATCGCATTTAGAACAAAGGAAGAGCTTTTATCCTGGCTGAAAAGCAAACGCCTGGAGCTCGCCCAGGACGTAACCAAGGGCGAATTTTGCTCGCAGCATCTTATGTACGCATAGAGGACACCATGGAACAGAACCACTCACGGAATAAGCAGCAGGTCGCGCCCTCGGTTTCGGGACTTTGCCCGGATTGTCTATGGCTCAAGGCCGGAGGCGAGTGTACCGCGATCCAGATTGAAGAGGGTCCGGGCCGGTGGGTGGTCGCATCTCAACCGTGCCTTGCGCCGGGGCAGTGCCAATATTATCAATCAATTACGGAGGGTTAAACCATGACTTACGAGGAAGAAAAACAGAATGAAGTGCGCGATCTTAACGACAAAATTCATGAACTGGAGGAGCAGCAGGAGCAGATCTGCATCCATGTACACTACCTGGCAGGGCTAAGAGATGAGGCGCAGGCCGAACTGAACGCTGTTCGCGCCCTCCAGGACGGGCTTGTCCATTGTTTCAACTGCAAGTTTGTCGATGTCGAGCATGAGGGCAACGGGGCGTGTAACCTCCACAGTGCAAGGGATTACGCACAGGTCTCCATCAACTGCGCGATGTACGAAAGAAGAGAGAATCTTTAACGGTCTGATCGGGTCAGGGTGCGGCGGGTCATGGCCGCGCCCGAACCTGCACGGAGCGGGATAGGTAAACCAAAAACAGCGGAGGAAATAATGGCAACTCACAATGAACTGTGCGTCGAAACTGGGTGGAAAATTATGGTAGCGGTGTCCGCCGAAGATCCACAAACCGGAACTATTGACGCTCTGACAGACCTTATGCACTTTTGCCGCGCCGAAGGGGTGGACTTTGACGCCTGCCTGAGTATGGCGACGGATCACTTTTCCGAAGAACTTGTTGACAACGCATGAACCCGCAAACCACAATCCTCATAACTCAATGCTGCTACTGCTGGGTGTTCTTCCTGGTACAGGATGCTAAGGGAGCGCCCGGCGGGATCAGCCATGGGATATGTCAGGCCTGTTATGATCGGGTATCAAGGGAATGGGAAGGTAAAATTAAACACGGAGGGAATAATCATGACCGAACAAACAACAGCAACGCAGGGATACTATCGGCAGCTCGCCCCGCCGAAAAACATGAAGGACGGGCTCTGTAATTTCGTCCAGATGATCATCAACGCCGCCGATGCTGGGAATGCGAGTGAGGCAATGTATCTCGCCGTGGATCTCCTGGATGATCTGCGGAATGGAACGTATGACGGAGCAATGGGGATAAGTGCCGCGTCAGCGAAATCGAACCTTGAGCGCCAGATGGAGAAGGATCGCGCCGAGGCCGCCGAGGCCGCACGGCAGGAGTATGTAAAGGGCGTACAGCACGGGATGGAGCATAAGCGCCGGGAAATCCTGCTAGCCCTGGGCCTGGAAGCATAACCAAACACGGAGGAACACGGAGATGTCAAAACGACGGATCGAATGTATCAAGCGGGGCGGGATCGAAACGCGGGTCCACTATGACGACGATTGGCAGGAATTCACGGTCACGCTCTACCAGTTTGGCCGTGCCGACCATCGGGCAACTTATTTCACCGACGATGAGACGGACGCCAGGCAGACCGCGCAGGCAATGGCACAGCACGGTCGCCCCACTGGTCGGGTTATGATGTGAAACGCGATGCCTGGGGCGGGTGGAGGCCATGCCCCTGGGGATGGCTGGTCACAAATAAACCAACAACACGGAGAAAACCATGGAAGATTACACGGTTATCTTAGCAAGGGAAGATTGCGGGCTTGACGATACCTACATAGAAGGGGCGGAGGCAGAAGAAGCGCGCGCCGCTGTTAAGATTGTGCGAGAAAAGGCTTTTTATGCTGACAATGGGACCGAGGAGGGATACCCGGACGAAATCACCCTTGCGCGGCTTTATCCCCTCGTCGCCGTATTCGCTGGAGACTTGACTCCGGAGCTTACCGGGAGGGATATGCCATGAAGGTCAAGGAATTAATATCTCTGCTAAAACAATGCGATAAGAATAATGACGTGACGGTTTGGCATCCATTCACGGACGATGAGGACTTTGATGTCAAGGTCAGCGTAACCGGGACCATAGCCGAGACCAACGTCCATGTTGGAGTCTATGTGCTGGGGAGGGAGATTCCGCTGGGAACACCGGCAAGACGGAGGGCAGGGGAATGACACTTTACGACGTTTGCAACGACTACAGCCTGGACAGCAAAGTATCCGACAAAAGCCGCGCCGAGGCCGAAACCGACACTTACAAATGGGTTGATCGCTTTGTCGCGGGGATTCCGCTCCTGGTCGGGATTCACAAGGAATATGATGAAATCCATTATGCGAAATCAGACCGTGCCGACCTGGACGGAATGATACTCTGATTAAACAACAATGAGGCTACGAGAAAAATGAAAACATACCGAATTGCATTGATCGTTGAAGAGTCAGATGAAGAAGGCGGGACAACTACCGAAGTTACAGAGTATGCGCATATCCTCGCCTGGGGGATAAAAACCGACAAAGCCCTGGACGATAACCTACTCAGAATTCAATCTCTGCTTGAGTTCTACGAGCCTACGGAGGAATGAAGCCATGAAATACACAGTGATTATCCAGCGGCCTGAGTATGCAACAGATGACTTCGGGTATGACACATTCACCGCGCATGTTGACGAGCCCTCGGTCGAGGCCGCAGCTCATGCCGGCAAGGTCCAGGCGATTGACGCGGACTCTACAAGCGTCGGCCATTACCTGATTAACGACGACAACGCTCTGTCAGATTATTGCGTCCTCGCGATCTTCAAAGGGCACATTGAGGCGGAACCATATCAATACGAGGCACGGTAAAAATGAAATTAAAGCCAGTAAAAACGAACATCTTCCTCGATCTATGGTGGTGGCTGTTTGAGAAGCCAACGCCGAAGTACAAGGACTCCGGTCCGCAGCTTGCGCACATCGGTAGGTGGCTGGAGACTGATTACTTTACCTACCCGGAACTGCGCTACAGGCCGGTTCCACGAACGAATAAAAAAGGAGAACAGAGATGAAATACGAGATTAAAAACCGGTTTACCGGAGAGGTACAGTTCATCGCCAACATCAAGGCGAAGAAGGATGATGCGATATCTGCGAAAGTCGGCCTTGCCGTCAGATGGGCTATTGAGAATAAGGCCGACCTGAGCGGGGCCAACCTGAGCGGGGCCTACCTGAGCGGGGCCAACCTGAGCGGGGCCGACCTGAGCGGGGCCTACCTGAGCCGGGCCTACCTGAGCGGGGCCGACCTGAGCGGGGCCGACCTGAGCCGGGCCAACGGTGAAAAAATAACAATTGAGAAAATCCCTATCCAAATTGAAACCGGAGAATACCACGTCATCATTTTTGACGCGCACATGAAAATAGGCTGCGAGTTTCACAGCCTGGTGGATTGGTGGAATTTCGACAATGAGCGAATAGCGCAGATGGACGGAACGAGGTCGCGGCGGTTCTGGGACACCTGGAAAGCACCGCTCGTGGTCGTGTGTGAATCAAACGGACGGAAGTAATCGGGACAGGTCAGGGACTCGCTCCCTGGCCGATCCTGGAAACTGCCAGGAGCAGAAAAAGAGGACAGCATGACAAGAACAAACGCAGGGGACTTCTTAGACAAGACAATCGATGCCATGGGGAAGGCGCTCTATCGAAACCTCATGGGAGGGAGAATGAGGGGGCGTTGCCCTGTAATTCTGATTAAACAACAAAACGGAGGAGCAAAGACGGGAATGTTCGAGGAAGTGAGGCGAGGTCTTGAGAGTTGCGGGATACCGGAACGGATGCGAGGGGCGATAGTTCGCTACATTTTCGAGGGGTCAATACCTGGTGGATTCCTCAAGGCGATAATTACCAACGATCTTAAAAACGCAGTTGGCCGGGCCGACGATGAGAACTTGGCCATTCTCAACCGGTATATCGTTTTCTTCTACAACCACGCGCCGGCCGGATGCTGGGGCGGGCCTGAACAATTCGAGAACTGGGTGAAGAGGTTTAATAAAAAGGAGGAAGAAAAGTCATGAAGCCATTAGAACTTGCAGCAAAAAAGAAAGTGGAGAAAAGGGGCCGCGAGATACGGGAAAAGATGGTAAAAGATAGCGAGAAAGCAGTCAAGCTCGCGAATCTGGTGAACAATTACCTGCACCTCCGCCCAATGGACATCGAGATGCTCCTCAGCGACCAGAGCGTGGCCGTAAGGTTCGAGCTGTACTGCGAATCGCTAAAGATAATTTTCACCCGTGGTAATCGCTGCTGGTGGATGGTCTATCACGGGGATGGAAAGATTTCGGTTGAATTCATGTCGCCGTTAAAAGGTGTTGGTAATTTCAAGTCGGTTGACGTTGCGGCTGAGGCGGCGGCGACCCTGTATACCAAGGAACTTGAGCAGATTTAGGGGAATCATCATGACCTCCAGGGAAACCATCTACCACCATTACAAAATCACCGCGCTGCCCGATGGTCAATGGCGGGTCGATAGCCCGGAGGGTGAATTCAGGGGGAAGTTTCGCACCTTCTGGGCGGCCTGCAATATCATTGACCAGATGACCGGGGCAGAAGTGGTGCCGGTGGCCACGGACTGAACAGGTAACAAATCGGATACCGAAGGCGGGCGCTCATTGGCCCGCCTTTTTCGTTCACAGTTTCCTGTGCCCGGATTAGTGAGGGAGTTAAATTGCCTACCACAGGATGAGGTATCCCTTAAAAGGTAGGCAACAAGAAAAGAATTTTATAAACTCATCGGAGCTATCAAAGCCATCAGCGACGGCCAACTTTTCAACATCCGCAGAACTGAGCAGGTCCCCACCGATAAAAACGTCTACCATTCCGTTTTCCTGTGCGTCCATATAGACCGGCAAGGATTCCCGGCACGTTTCTTCCCTGAGCTTCCTGCAACTCTTGGTCCGCATCCCGGTGTAGAGGTACAGCGTTTGCCCAGGGTGAGGATTTTTCCCATCCTCTCTGCAAGCGCGAATCGTCTGTCGCTTCTCGCCGGACTCAACCTTCGGAGCGAACTGTTTCTTGAAATTCAGTGCTGGCATAAAAACCTCAAATTTGCCCTGTAATCGTTTTTCTCACCCCCGCCCTTGCCACGCCCTTGCCTCTCCCGTTAAAATTGACTGGAGGCCCTGCCTTGTCAGCCCTTATGGTATCCGGCGCTTGGCTCGTTCCTATAAAACGGACTCCGCAAGCTATTGGATGCCAACTTCTCAAACTCACTGATAACGCTTCCGGTCGCCCACTGCTTTTCCTGCAGGTGATTCCTCCACCGATCAATATCGGCTACTCCTTTAATTGTGAACAACGGTATTTCATAGATAAAATCAGAGGTTACATTGATTAAGATGTACTTTTTGTCCCTGCTTAATTTCATCATTCGCTTATCCTCGTAAAGTTGGCCATAAAGGTCAAGTCCTTCTGTAACGTTCCGTAATGCCGGCCTTTCTGCATATCGAACCCGAGCAAATATTTGTCCTTTTTCAAGTCCCGGCGCAACCTCACCCCGACATCAGCGCAAGCCGCCCATTCTCCAGCTCCCTTGCCCTCCAGTTGTTCAACTTCGCCACGGCCAACCTGATTTGAAACCTGGGAAAAACAGACGATGCACGTTCTGGCCCGCTTGGCAAGCTCCTGTATCCGGTCCGCAGCCTCCGCTCCCCACTCTTTACGGGGAACACCCTTGCACCGTATCTGTTGCACATAATCAAGGAATACGACATCGACTCCGCCGGCCATTGCCTGCTGCATGACAATGCCCTCGATCTCCTGCAGCTCGCGTCGGTCATCGACTACTGCCATACTCTGCTCTTTTATCCGCGCCATTACCGCCAAGACAGTATCGTATTCTTCCGGCTCCAGCATCCCGGACAGCACTTTTTGATTGTGCAATCCAGTTTCCCTTGAAACCATTCTTGCGACAAGCTGCTCCTCAGTCATTTCCGTGGACACGACCATCACCCTGGCTTTGTTCACCCTGGACAACATCTCTATTGCCATTGTCGTTTTCCCGGCGCTGGTGAATCCGGTAACCAGCCACATATGCCCAGGGACATACCTGACAAACGCATCGTCAAGAAAATCAAAACCCGTGCGGACGCCGTGCATTTTCCCACGGGCACGATTTTTTTCAATCAGCTCAAATGTACGGGTGGCAACATCTGATATTACCCCTGTTTTCCCTGTTGACCTCTGTTCGCTCCGATGCAGTGCGCTGAGTTCGCGCAGGAGATCGTCAGCCTGATCGCCTGATGATTTAGAAACCTTCAGTGCGCCTTCTTTTATCCGGCGACATCGTGCTTCGTTGTTGATTTTACTTGCGTATTCCCGGTAGTTGATCGGGATAACATCATGTGCTTCAGCCAGCCACACCGCATGTTTCGGCATAGAAGCTGCTGCGATCACAAGGTCAAAAGTGCCTCCTGAGCGAAAAGCGGCCAAAGCCTCCCTGTAAACCTTGGCGGCCCTGAAGTCAGAGAAATCCTCGTCGGCCACCATCTGCTGAATCTCCGCAATAGTTTGCGGTTTTTGCAGAATAATCCCGACCAGAGATTTTTCTACGAGTTGTATTTCGCTTTCCATTTTTCCTCGTCAGTAAGTGTCTGGTCACATGCCCCCATGCACGCGATTTTGCGAAACCTGTCAACATGCTCCGCGTCCCTGCAAATTAATTCTATTGAATCGTACACCATGTTGCTGTCATTTTTCCCTTGGTGATATGGTGATTTTGAGCACCCGTCGATGGCTTCTTTCAGCGCATCGACGGTATATCCCTCTTTGATCCTTGCCGCGATAATCACCTTTCGTTTTCCTCCGAGTTGGGCCTGAGGATGTTTCAACTTTTCTTTCCAGTAAGAAAAAACAACATCAACATCTTTCCCTATGGGTTGAGAGGTCTCCCCCGCCTTTTCTTTCGACATAGGTTTTTCTTTATGCGTTTTTGGAGCAGGAGAAGGAGCAGGAGCAGGAGCAGGAGCAGGAGCAGGAGCAGGGCTTGTACGATTCGTTAACGGTCGTTGAACGGTCGTTAACGAATCGTATTCGTCTCGTGTAAGTGCCGTTGCTCCTGAAGCTGCTAACTCATTGTAAAGTGGACGATTTATTTTTGCCAACCTTGAAAGTCGTGCCTTGTCAGCCCGGCGGGTTGCATCCGCTGCCCATGGGTTATGCTCACGCCAACCATGGAGAATAAACCCATTTTCGTTGCTATCGAGCCATTTGAGATCGACAAGGGCCTTGCAAAAAACGCCAGCTTTCCCCCTCCATTTTCCGGAAATTTCTATATCCTCTTCGTCCATTCCTTCTAGGTCGCCGCATGGTTTATTTTGCGCTGCCCATGCCCAAAGGATTTGGAGACTCCGCACCGCTTCAAGACCTCCGCGCCTTTCCAATTTTATTGTCTTTGGATGATCCCAAAACTCTACGGAAATCCGGATATCGGTATTCATCGACTATTTCACCGCCACAAAAGAGACAACCCATACATAGGGGTTTTTTCTCCATGCGTCGGGGCCGTTGATCTCATTCCAAAGGAGCGAATAACCAAGAACATAAGGGGTCCAGCCGTGGCATTTTTTCACGTTGGTTAATCCAGGGGCGCACCCCTCGGCCTTCGCGTCTTCTTCGCTGATATCCTGCAGCCGCTCCACACTGACATCAGTAATTTCCAGCGTGAGCCGTGATGCGTATCGCGGCATGTGGATTGATGGTTTCCAGCGCACAGGCTTCTTACAGACGGTGCACTCCATTCCTGGTTCCTCGTAGCTCCCGGCCCTGTAAATCCATTCAGTATGCGGCTTCCCGTTGATGTCAGTCCCGCACAGGTGAAATGCCTCTCGCACCCAAAGGCGGTCCCCAACTTTGCCATAAGGGCAGTACGAAATATGCTCTTCTACCCTTCTCGGCACATGACAACCTAGCGGGGTTATAAATCCAGGCTTGCAACCGTCTCCCGTAACCTTGGCAATCCGCCGCGTCTGCGTCTTGCGTCCTTCCAGAATCGCCAGGACCATGGGCCCGGAAAAGAGAATCGGTCTTTTCATTTTTACCTCCCCATAAACCACAAAAGCCCGACTACACCCGCGCATGATGAATGACGCCCCAACCAAGGAAAAGACGGCAAACTAGTTTCTGAAACTATCGCGGATGCAGGCAGGCTTTCAGTTTTTATCAGGAGATACAAAGTACATGCTCCTTGGTTTTGCGCCTTCAGGGTAATCAGCCCTGGCGGCAAATG
>Ga0209728_1000886_pt1 | contig 20838 bp, 41 predicted proteins | sample RifGroD1_FD_183997 | JGI IMG/M metagenome (GOLD analysis project Ga0209728, IMG submission 183997) | Groundwater microbial communities from Rifle, Colorado, USA - Groundwater D1 (SPAdes) (version 2) | ecosystem: Environmental > Aquatic > Deep subsurface > Groundwater | place: Rifle, Colorado... | reverse complement strand
AAATTAGAAGAATTATTTTCTGAATATATAGAAGATAACACTGAAGAATTAATGGAGATATTTGCAGAATCAATTAATAATAGACTTAAATTTAAGTAAATAAGTTATGTCCAAAGTTTGTTTTTGTGTTGATATTAAAATAAATAAAAAAGGAGATTTAAATATGAAAATATTAATTGGTTATTGTAAAGAATGTGGTGCAGAAATATTTAATTCAAATGAGTTAATTCCAGATTACAAAGGTGTATATGAGTGTTCTGAATGTAGTCAGCCTCATGCAAAAGAAGAATTATGGGATGAAGTACCATATTATATTGAAAATAAATAATATTAGAAAGGAGATTGTATTATGGATTGTGTATGTAACGCAAAAAACAGAAAACCTATTTCTAATGAAAAATACAAAATCATAGGTGTAAGTAATTTTAGTTTAGATAGTGTTGATGAGATATTGATTTGTGACAATTTGTCAAAATATTATGGTGAAAAGATAGTTAAATTTTTAGAAGATGATGCACATGATACTGATACATATTTTCCGAGATTAGTTAGACAAGATCATAAATTATATAAATTTAAGGTGTAAAAAGGAGTAAATTATAATGAAAGGTAAAATAAAATTATATCTACATGAAACTAGTTTCAGTACATGGTTAGAATTATATCTTAAAATGGAGGACGAATGGTTTTATCGACACTCTAATATTATTATTAGTCATTGGGATAAAACATCTGAAGAATTCTATGACGAAGTAATCAATTATTTATCAGATATTATTAAAATAAAAATGTCTGGAGAAAAATTAATGAGAAAAGTTATTAAAGACAAAATGGAAAAAGCAAAGAATAATAATAAAGATAAAATAGTTAAGAAAATGTTAAAGAAACTTAAAGAACCAATTGAAATTGAAGTCAAAATGCAATAAAAAAATATAATATAAAAGGAGATTAATCTATGGATAATAAATTAGGATTTGTTTATGGAGTATTTGGTGATTCTTTAGAAGAACAAGCAAATAAGCAAGGCTATACTTTAGGCAACGATGCAGAAACATTTGAAAAGATTAGAAAGGCAATTAATATGTGTGGATTTCATGTAGCAACTGATTCACAAATTTCTTTAATGACAAAGAAATTGCATAATAAAATTGTTAAAGCATTAAAACCTATGGATAATTTTGAAGATAAGTAGAATAAAAATAAAAAATATAATATAAAAAGGAGATTAATATTATGAAAAACTTAGGTAAAGAAGCAAAAGACAAAATCACTGGATTTGAAGGAATCATTATCGGTAAGATTAATTATTTATTTGGATGTGCTCAATATGGCATTTCACCAAAATGTGTAGATGGAAAAGTAAATGGTACAGAGTGGTTTGATGAAGGGCGAGTTGAGATTATAGGTAACGGTATTGCTCCAGAAGAAGTTAAGGTAGAAAAGAATGGTGGAATTAATAGGGATTGTCCAAGGTAAAAATAAACATTAAAAAAGAAAAAGGAGAATTATTATGGAAGAAAAAATGGTTCAAATGATGGATAAATTGCCAGAATTATTAAATAAACTAGGAAACAAATTAGGTGTTGCTAGTGCAAAAATATGGGAATGGGCAATGCTTGATGTTAAAGTTGATTTTTATCAATGGATTATGTGGATGTTATTATGGTTAAGTTTAACAGCAGTATGTGTAGTTTGTATAAAAATATCAAATAAAAAACGTATGCCTATAATTGCAAAGAAGCATTATGATAGAAATTCAATAGAAATAGATGATTTAAAGATTTTAGATTTTTTAAGAAAATTTAGTTTAATATTAATTGTTTTCTTTATAATATTCACATTTGTTTGTATAAATTCAATAATAGGATTATATATCAATCCAGAATGGTACGCATTTCAAAATATTATGGAACAATTAAGCAATATTAAATAATAGGCCGAATATTTAAAATTATATAGAAAGGAGGTTAAATCATGAATCAAACAATTAAAACAATATTAGAAACAGAGCAACCCAAAATCACCACATTATCAGATAAAGAAAAGAGAATATATGAAGCAGGAATAGGTATATTAGGTGCAATCATATCTGATGATTTCCTAGATATTCCAAGATTGCCTAAAAATAAATATTCTACAAATGGAATATTCTATGAAATACCATACTATGATAGTGAACAATTGTGGACACAAAGTAATCAACAAAGATTTCTCTTAGTGGTTTATAAAATTGAAAATAGGTCTTCATGGTGTCCATTAAGAATAGATTTCAAACTTGTAGATGAAAAGAATTTTAGTGTTTTAGTATACGATCAATCAGGAGAAAGGACGGTTAAAAGAGAATTAATGTCATGTGAGGATGGGATATATTTTACTGAGATAGATAATTATCAGAGTATTAGATTGAGTGAACTGATTAATATTAAAAATAAAACTTGACAGAATGATAAAATAAATATATAATAAGTTACAAAATAATAAAGGAGAGAATAATATCATGTACAATTGTGACCATTATGATAACGAACCTTATTATGAACCGACTATTGCAGATGAAATACTAATAGAATTTCAACAAAAAATGAAAGATGCTTTATTAGAAAATGTTAAATTAGATATTAAAAATATTAAAATTGAAAATGAAAAATTAAAACAAGAAAATACATATTTAAAGAGCGAAATCAATAAAATAGAACAAAAAGAAAGAGATTTAGAAACTAAAAAATTAAATTTAGAAAGACAAGTAAAAAATGAAAGACTAGCTAAACTAATGGCTGATTTTCAAGTAATAATGTATAGACCAGATAGAATAAGTGTTAAACTTCCTAAATGTGATAAATGTGATGGAAATAGAAAAATAAAATTTATTTCTCCACTTAGTAAAATTATGTATGAATCTTGTACATGTGATGTAAGTAAGTCAGTATACAATGTAGAAGAATATATTTGTACTGAATTTAGATTAAATAGAGATAATAATAAAATGTTAATGTGGTATAAAATGAAACAAAGTGATGATTATGATTATGCAAGTTATAGAAGCGGAAGTAGTGATTTAGCAGAATCAATTTATAAAGATGGTATGAAATTTGAAAATTTAGATAAAGGATATACATATTTTAAATCTAAAGATGATTGTCAAAAGTATTGTGATTATTTAAATAGAGATATTAATGAAGATGAAGTAGAATTATTAGATTGAAATATTATATGTGCTAGATATAGTGAGTATAAACGAGATAAACCACTATATCTAGTATTAAAAACATGATAAATGTCTGATTTCATTCAAACATTAAAAGGAGGAAAATAAACGTGAAATCAATATTCCAAAAACCAATATACGAGGATATTTATTATATTTCTAAATATAGTAATGGTGAAGCATTTGAGAGTATAGATAATAAATTTAAGGAATATATGAATATATATGAAACAGATAAAGAATTTAAATTAAATGTAAATGATAAAATATGCATTGAAAGAGAACCACTCACTATTAAGGAAATTATAAAAAGTGTAGATGATGATAGTATTATATATATTACAAAAGAACATGAACAAATTGAAGATTTAGAATATAGAGCAAAGATTAAATTAGAAATAAAAGAAATAAATGAAAAATATGAAGAAAAGGAATTAATGGAAGAAATTAAAAGAGATAAGTTAACAATAGAAAGTAAATATTCATATTATAAATATAAATATAGTTTTATTGCTTCTTTTATTGTAAATTTATATTTATTATTTAAAATAATATACAATTAATATTAAAAGGAGGATAAATTATATGCCAAAATACGAATATAAAATAGAATTTAATACCGAAGCAGAAAATATGCCTGAAATTCTTAGATATATTACAGATGTAATTAAAACTGATTTGGTTCCGTATGTAGAAAATATTATACCTACTGTTACAGTATTAGATGAAAATAATTAAAAAAGGAGGATAAATTATGTTTGTAATTTCCAATGAAGAATTGTCTAATAAACAACCATTAGAAGAAACATATAAATGCTATGATTGTGGAGAACAACATATTGTTAAATACGGCGATAAAATATTAAAAGATGGAACTAAAGTAGAATCAAAATTATTAGCATTTATAACATGCCCAATAACTAATAAAAGTTATATGGTAGGAATAAATGGTATGAAAATAAGGTGAAATGTAATTTATTAAATTATTTATAAAGGAGAATGATATATTATGGAAGAAATAATTATAGATTGTCCAGTATGTGGAAATAATCATATTATTACTATTGTTGAATTTAGAAAATATGAAAATGAATTTGGATGTGATAAAGATTATTTTTCTTCAAATTTAGCACATATCAATAGCAATAGAGAAGATGCTGAGAAATGGATAAAAAATAATATGGACTATAATAGCGAAAATGAAATATGGTGGTGGGCAATATATGAAACAAGAATTAATAGTGATACAGCGGATGAAAATTTTATTATGAATTTAACTTATTATGATAAAAATGGTGATAAAACAATTAATAATGAACAACCTTAAAGAATTATTATAAGTTTAATGATTGACAATTGACTAACAAAATGATAAAATAAATAATAAATATAAAAGGAGTGAAATCAGTATGTTTAGATTTAAGAATTTCACTTATGATGATGGGTATTTATTTTGTAATAAATGTGAGGATGAAAGAGTATGGCATAATGTAACATTTATTGCAAATGCAAAGATTAAACTTGATGAAGACTATTTAAGATTATCTAATCCAGAAGTATTAGAATTAGATAAAGATAGTATAACATTAATTTGTGAATATTGTGGTGAAAGAGAAAATGTGGGTGATAGGATTAGATTAGAAGATAATAGTATAAGATTTATGGAATAATATTTGAAAGGAGAGTAATATTATGAAAAAATATATATGTATTCAAAAATGTCCAGAATTAGACGAAGAAAATTTAAAGCATTGTGTTGTTACAGAAGAAACATTACAAGAAATTAGATTTTCTGATTATTGTCCTTGTGGAAATCAAGAGAAATGGGAAGAAATAGAATAATTTAACAAATGATAAGATTTATAATAAATTAAAAGGAGATTAAACATGAGTAAAATAATTTTATTAACAATATTTATATTATTTGTATTTATTGAATTTAAAAGTTTATTTAATAATAAAATACTAGACATAAATGAAGAAGCACAAAAAACAAATAAAACATTAGAAGAATATAAAAATGGAATATCTGCAATAATGTTAATAATCTTAATACTTGGAGTTATAATTGATATTTGGGCAGTAACAATGTTAAATATTCCAATATTATTTGTTGGTGCAGCATTATGTATACTATTAAATTTCAGAGCTTATTTTAATTTAGTTAAACAATTAGAAGAGAATAAAATAGTGAATAAATTTAGTATTATAAAGATATATCATTTAATATTTGATTCTACTGTATTGTACTATTTAGTTAAAATGATATTTGGACATTAAAAAGAAAGGAGATTTAAGATGGTAGATGTAATATTTAAAATTTATAATCATTATGAAAAAGATGGTTTATATTTCATAGAAACTGATTATGGTGAATTACATACAGAAAATAAAGAAGATTATGATAAAACAATTGAAGATGGGTTTATTATTCTTAAATTAGATGAATATGATTATGACATACTTAAATAAATCTATTACGTTTTATTATGTTATTAAGAAAGGAGGAAATAATTATAGTTTATTTTTTAATTATTTTTTGTGTAGTGATAATATTTATTACACTAGAGAATCAATATAAAACAAATTTAAATGCTTATATAGTTTATAAAATATTGGGAATTAAATTTAAAGTAATATTAGTTGAAGGTGTTCATTGGCATAATAAAAATAAATGCATTAGATTTAGTAATGATATAATAAACAAAAGAAAAGAATTGTATATTGAATATTTAGGAGAATAATTATAATGGATAATTTAGGCAAACTACAAAAACTATTAAGAAATTTAACTAAAATTAATTGTCCGATGTTAAAATGTAAATATTGTTTCATTAATAAAGAAAATGAAGATTGGCCTGATTGTAGAAAACCTACCACAATCAAAGATAGGTATCTTAGATGTTTCGGTTTTAAAGAAATAACTTGTCCATTTTATGAAGAAAGATAAAGGAGGTTAAATATATGAACAAAGAATTCATAATTGAATGTATTGACATCATAAATAAAATACAATTACACTCAATAATAGCAATAACTAAAGATAACGAAGAATTAAAATATCAAGTTAAATATGATGAAGAATTTAAAGATTTTAATTTGGAATGTTTAGATAAAGAAAATGAAATATGGGATTTTGGTAATACAATAGAAAATGTTAAAGAAGAATTAGTATGTGATGCTGTTAAAGAAAAATATCAAAAATTAAGGTTAATATAGGAGGAATTAATTTGAATTATTATGCAGGGATTGGTTCAAGAGAAACACCTTCTGAAATATTAAAATTATTTGAAAATGTAGGTAAGTTTTTAGCTAAGAAGAATTTTATTCTACGTTCTGGTCATGCTCCTGGTGCGGATATATCATTCGAAAATGGAGCAGATAAAATTAATGGTAAGAAAGAAATATATTTACCTTGGAAAAATTTTGAAGGTTCTGATTCTAAATTATTTGTTAATGATGTAAAAGCATTTGAATTGGCAGAGTATTACCATTCTTATTGGAATAATTTAAGTCAAGGTGCGAAAAAATTACAAGCACGTAATGGTCATCAAATTTTAGGATGGGACTTAAATACTCCTTCTGAATTTGTAATTTGTTGGACAGAAAAAGGGAAAGGTAAAGGTGGCACAGGTCAAGGTTTAAGAATAGCAAAGGCATATGAAATACCTGTATTTGATTGTGGGAGGTTTGATAGCATTGATGAAATAAAATTAACATTAAAAGAATTTTTGATTCAATATTCTAGTTTAGAAGAAATAGATTTTAAATAAAACAAAAAGGAGAGATTCTATCATGAAAGAATTATTAAACACTAAGGTTGTAGGTAATATTGAGATTAGTCATATTGTAACTACTGCATTTATTATGTTTTGTGGTTATTTAATGTTTAGTGATAATGGTGCATTAAGTGGAGCAATGAATGCATGGCATTTGAGATTTTGAAAAATAGTATAAAAGGAGAATACATATTATGAAAGTTAAAATATTAAAAATTAGTGCTGATAGTATTTTAGATCATAAAATTGGCGAAATTGTATTAGCAAAAAGATTATATTCATTAACTAAGGAAGAAATGGAAGAATCAATAGGACAAATTGATGTTGATGATAGTTTGTGGGAAATAGACGATATATTTATTCATGAAAAAGGTAATTATTGGGTATATGTGTTTGATAATGAAGTAGAAATTGTGGAGGAGTAGATATTTAATTAATAAAGTAATAATACATAAAGGAGAAATGATTATTATGTTGACAATGGCAAATTTAGAAAGATGTTTTGAATCAGCAAAAGAAGAAGGTTATTCCTATGTTGCAGTTAAGATTAAAATGGAAGGATTTCACCAACCAGAAGTAATCATTAATCCAAATGCAAACTTTGATGCGAAATTAGAGTATTATAAAAAGGCATACAATGATGATTTAATTTTAAAATCATTTAATGGAATTAAAATTATTGGATTTACTTGTGGAGATGATTATGAGGAAATCGAGAGTGATTTAGTATTGGATTAATATTAAATTAGTATTTTTATTAATGAAAAATTATATATTTGGTTGTTTATATTACTATTAAATAACCAAATATATAATGATAAAGTATAAATAAAATAATCAAAAAGGAGAATCATATAAATCATTAAAAGCATATTCTATAAACCTCAACCACAATCTGAGATAGTTATTTATTCCCAACGTCAATATGGTCAACCAAAATTAACTAAACCACGTTTATTGAAAAATATTAAACAATCATTTTCAATTGACTGGATACATAAAAAATGTAAATGCTCATGTTTTATACATAATGATGATTTATATATTCAACACAGAGATTTTAATAGTATAGAAATATATAATAATGATTATGAATATAGAAAGAAATTTATTTATAACGATACATTTGGGTGCGTTGTTCTACGTGGCGAAGCATGGATTTTAATGAAAGACTTATTATTAGATATTAAAAATGATGTTTTTGAGGTAACATTATTTCAGCATTTGGCATATAAAATAACAAACGAAATTGGAAATTGTCAATGGGAAAGATTTTTTGAAAAAATTATTAGAGAAATTAAAAAATTTAATTTATGTAATACAAAAATAATAAAATAAAATAGAAAGAAGATGATTAATCATAGGAAGTACAATTTACTCTGACCAAAAAATGATGTTTTTCCCTACAGACAAATTTGAAACATATCGTTTATTAGCATTATTAGGCGATATACAATTAGATTATTTACAAGAAAGATATTTAAAAGAATATTATTTTAATAAAGAAGAGTATAATAATTTATTTATACAATCTGCTGATTTTAATATGCCTATGAGGTTTGTAATATATGAAAAATGGTTACGTGAAGAGAAACATGATTTAATCAAATCTTATTTTACTTTTAAAATGGGGAATTCAAATCAATTTCCTATTACAATTTGTGATTTATTTGCAGGAGAAGGATTATTTTTAGATGTATTCAAATCATTTATTCCAAAAAATCAATTTAGCAATGAATTTATATTAATAGGAAATGAATTAGAACGAAACAGATTTGAAGTTATAAATAATAATCCTAATATAGATGAAAAATATAATTCATCTTATGAAGAGTTAAACTTACCTAGTAATAGTTGTAGTCTCATGCTTTATAATCCTCCATATGGTTCACAATCAGACGGCACAAGAAATGTAAAATTCTACTTAAACCAAATCCTTGACAGAAAATTAATCTATAACCCAACCACATCAAAAGATTATAAAACAGGTTACATGGTATTTGTTATTCGTAAAGATGATTTTCTTGATAGTTTAGATGTAATATGTAAACATTTTGATGTATTTAAAAATGCAATATATAAAGTGAATCCAGAAGAATATGCAAAATATAAACAGTATATTTTTATTGCTAAAATAAAAAACAATCCATTTAATCTAAATAATATCACAGATGCAATGGATTATCAAAAACATTATAATGATATAAAAAGAATTATTGAATCAGAACCAGAATTTGAATTAATAATGTATGATACATATAGAATGATGAATTATCCTTATATTGATTATGAAACTTTAAAAGAAAATCATATTCATATCGAAAAATCAAAATCATATATAAGTAAAAATGATAGTGTATGGAAATGGGTTAAAGATATTACTGAATTGAAGAATCTAGGAGAAGAAAAGTTAATTGTGCCTAAACCATTGAAATTAGGTGAAATAGCAAATATATTAGCATCAGGCATGATTAATGGTGAAATAGATTTAGATGGTAAAGGCAAACATGTTGTAATAGGTGGAACTAAGAAGATTGAGAAAAAAGAAATTAATACATATAAGGATGATAATGGAGAGAAAATTACTGAGACTAAAATAATTAAAATGAGTTTGCCATATCTCAATATTTTATGTTCAGAAAATGGAGAATTAAAAATAAAGGAATTGGGTGATTCTGAATAATATGATACCTTATATTCAATCAGAGGGTAAGAATAATAAAATAAATTGTAATTTAGATTTAATTATTTTAGATGAAAGTGAACCAATATTAATTTCATTATGTGATATAAATATTAAAAATAAAAAAATATGTTCAGATTTAATATCTAATTCATATGGTTTATTATTAAGAGATAGAGAAGATATATTCTATATTAAAAATTTATATGGTAGAGATAATCATTATAGATATAAATCTGATAAAATGGAAGATAATCTTACGCATACAGTTATTTACAATATTAAAATAAATAATTATTGTATTAATTGGAATAATGAAGATAAGAATGAGATTATCACTAAGTATTTAAGAAATATTCATTATCTACCTGTTACAAGTGATATTGTTAAAAAGATATTAGATAAAGAATTAGAAAATAATAATAAATATAGTTATTATAATTATAGTTTTGTTAGTGAATTAACTGTTTATACTAATAATCCTATGTTTTCTGAATTAAAAGCGTATAAATTAAATGTAAGTTATTTCAAAGAAAAATTAAATGAATTGAAATTAGAAGGATATAAAGATGATTTTGATTGGAATCAGATAGATGACATTGAGAGTTATGTATTTACATTTTTAGAACCAATTAAAGAAAGATTGAAAAATAATATTAAGGTATTATATGATAAAAATAATATTAATCCTAAAATATTTGAAGGAAAATTAAAACCATTTGATGGACAAATTCCTGTTATTCAATCTGGATTAGAAGTATTGAAAAGAGATAGAGCGGTTTATTTAAATTGTGAACAGGGATTCGGTAAAGGTAGCTGTTCAACAAAAATAAATCATTGTCATTTATATACTAATAAGCAAAACTACATTACATTAATAGTAACTCCTGCTATTACCTTAACTCAATGGAAAGACGAGATAAAAAATAGTATCACAGATAAAATAAACATACATATCATAAAGAAAACTACAGATTTTATTAATATTTATAATAAATCTAATATGAAATTTGATAAACCTACATATTTCCTAGTAGGTAAAGAAACATTTAAACTTGATTCTAAGAAAGCACCAGGAGTTAATATTAAAACTAGAGAAATTAAACGTAAAAAAGAAGTGCAACATACATACTATTGGAAAGAAATAAAAGAAGTTAAAGAAAAAATAACTATTGCATGTTGTCCTGATTGTGGGATACCTTTAAAGAATGAATTAAGAAAAAAGGAAGATGTATTCTTTACAGAAAAAGATTTTCAAGGCAATCCTAAGAAATCAAATTATAAATGCTCAAATTGTAATACTGTATTATGGCAAAGTGTTTATGATAAAACAAAGAAAAGTAGTTTAATTAGATTTATTAAAGTTAAAAATATTCATTTTGATAGTATAATTTTGGATGAAATTCACGAGGGAAATAACTCTGAAAGTATTATCGGCAATGCCACTAGAACATTATTTAATTATGGTAAGAAAATACTACTTTTAACAGGAACCAGTAATTCAGGGTATGCAAGTTCTTTGCATAATATATTATTAGGTTTATTTCCTAATAAATTAAAGGCAAATGAAGTAATGGATATTAAGCAATTTATAAAAACGTATGGTACATTAATGGCAGTAAGTAAGAAAAGAGATGGAGAATACTATCGTTATGGTAGAAGCGAAATTAAAGATAGTGATTACAAGGAAATTGAGGGAATAAATGCCATTGTCTATGCAAAATATTTAGCAGAAAATTATATATTCGCTACATTAGATGATTTAGAAAAAGATTTACCTGATTTAAATGAATATTATATTCCTATAAGACAAAGTGAAGAAATGGAAAGAAACGAGAGTAAATTATGGAATGATATTAAATCAGCAAATGCTTTTAATGCAAAAATGTATGAGGATTCAATTGTAAAACATTATGTTAACAATCCTTTTGATTGGAATAGTATTATTATTGAAGGTAAAGATACTACAAATATTATACAGTCAATATGTATTAATGATATTATATTACCTAAAGAACAAGAATTGTTAAATATTATTAAGAAAGAAATATCTGAAGGTAGAAAATGTTGTGTATATGTTGATTTTAATAATGGTGGAGAGTATATGCAAGGTGATACCATTGCTAAAAGAATAGAAAATTTACTTAATAAAAATGATATTAAAGTATTTGTATTAAAGACATCTGTAGCAACATATGATAGAAAAGAATTATTGGAGAAAAAGAAAAATGATTTTCAAGTATTGATATGTAATCCTAGATTAGTTCAAGTAGGTTTAAATCTTGTATTTATTCCTAGTTATATAAATTATATGCCAAGTTATCATGTTAATATAGTTAGTCAATCAAATAGAAGAGGATATAGAGCGAATAGTACGTTAGAAAATAGGATTTATCATTTATATTATGAGAATAGTTGTGAGAATGGAATAATTAAAAGGTATCAAAGAAAAATTGCAGAGAGTAAAGCAATTGTAGGGCAGTTTAATGTTGTATTAGAGAATGATGATAGTATTAGGACAGCAAGTAAGTTTGGAAAAAAGATTAATGATGGAGTTGGGTAGATAATAAAAATATTCTACATATAGTTAATAAAATTTAATCTAACACTATATATAGTATAAATATTATGATCAAAGACATATTTTATTAAAAAGGAGATATATTATGAATATTGACTATTCTAAATTTATATTTAAATGTGATAATGAAGATTGTAGTAGAAATGAAGAACATTTATGTTGTGTATCTTGTGATTTATTTAAAGAATGTAAAAAAGATGGATATACATGTGTATATTTAGATAAACATAATTCACCAGAAGATTGCAAAGAATTATATCTTGTTAAGGGAGATTAATTATGAAAACAATTGAATCTTATAATTATTATGTAATATATAATATAACTAGAGAAGAATATTTTACAGGAGTGTCATATGCTTTTGGAGGAGATTATAGAAATATTAATAATTTCAGCAATGCAATTAAGGATGCAATATTGTTTGATACAAGAAAAGAAACAAATGAATATATTAAAGAATTTATGAGTATTAACAATAATAATAAATATACTGTTAAAAAAGTTAAAATAGATTATTCTATAAATAATTAAAGGAGAAAATATGAATAAACAAAAATTAACTTGCCCTAATTGTAATAGTAAATTTTATGATATTATATGTTTAGCATCAAATCCATTACAATATGAATATCAATGTAGAAAATGTCAATGGGGATTAAGATATTTTGAAAGAAGCAATTCTTTTAAAAAGATAACGCAAAATGAATTAGATAGAATTTATGAAAATAATAATAATAAAAAAGGAAATAATATATGAAACTCAGAGAAGGTAAAATGGTAAAAGGTGGTTTAAATGATTCACCTAGAACCACTAGACCAGAAGGAAATCCACCAGCACAAGGAACTAAGATAAATATGAAAATATTCATATGTTTCTATAATCAAGAATATATAATAAATTATTGTGTTAAAATTAAAGCATTAGATTATGATGATGCAGAAGATAAGTTTAGAAAATATTTAATAGGAAATGAAGTAGGATATATTAATGAAAATAAATTATATATTGAAGATATGGAGAAAATATATTATGCCGATTGATGAATTAAAACAATATCTAAAAGAAAATTTAACTATCGAAATAGAGAATGATTATGTATCTTACGAAGGAAATGTTATAAAAATATCATTATATTTAGATGGTGAAAAGATTTCTAGCGATTATGTTATTACTGAATCTTATAATTAGGATTAGCATGAAAAATTAGTTTTATAATAATTTTAGGTGTTGACAGAATGATAATATAATAGTATAATATGAATAGAATTTTAAAAGGAGGATTAAATTATGAGTAGAAAATTAGCAAGTATTAAAATCATCTCTGATATTCAACCAATAGAAAACAGAGATAGGATCGAATTAGTGATTGTGGACGGTTGGCAAATTATAGTTAAAAAAGATGAATATCAAATTGGAGATAAAACTATCTTTGTAGAAATTGATTCTGTGTTGCCTGAGATGCCAGAATTTGAATTTTTAAGACCAAAAAAGTTTAGAATCAAAACAATGAAAATGGCAGGTACGCTATCTCAAGGTATTTGTTTACCATTGTCTATTTTACCTAAAGATAAAGAATATAATATAGAAGATGATGTTACAAATATAATTGGAATCAAGCAATATGAAATAACAAGAGATATTGAACCAGAAGAAACATCATCTAAAAATAATAAAAAATTTCAACATCCTATTTTTAAGTATTTATTTAAATATTCATTTTTTAGAAATATATTATTGCCTAAAAAAGAAAATAAAGATTTCCCTGAATTTATATCTAAAACAGATGAATGTCGCATTCAGAACATGCCGTTTATTTTAAAAAATAAAGATAATACATATGTTGTTCGTGAGAAGATTGACGGGCAAAGTGGTACCTTTTTTTTAAAGAAAATGAAGAAAAAATGGCCTTGGCAAAAACAAAATTATGATTTTGGTGTATGTTCAAGAAATCTTAGATTATGGAATGAAAGTGATAGTAGTTATTGGTTTGTAGTAAAGAAATATAATATAAAAGAAGTGCTTAAAAATATAATTAAAGACAATGATTTTGTAGCAATTCAAGGCGAATGTATATCTCCTAAAGTACAAGGAAATAAATATAAAGTCAAAGAATCAGATTTATATGCTTTTAATCTTATTTATCCTGATGGGAAAGTATCTTGTTTATGGGGAGAAGAGATTTTAAAGGAATATGGAATTAAATGGTGTCCACTAATTGATAAAAATTATGTATTACCTAACACTGTTAATGAGTTACTTGATTATTCAACAGGTAAATCAAAATTATATAACACTCTTAGAGAAGGATTAGTATTTAGAAATTATGAAAAGAATTTATCATTTAAAGCAGTAAGTCCTGATTTTTTAATTAAGAATGATGAATAGAATGATAAAATAAAAATACATTAAAAAGGAGGTTAACCTTATAAAAACAAATATCTTCATACCTAAAACAATCAAAGTAGGTTATCAAAATCGTTCTGATACATATACAAAAAAATTAGCATATGTTATTTACTATGATCAAAAAAATATATTACGTAAAGAATCGTCTTGGAACGGATGGAGAGATAAAAATATTGAACCACAAGAATTTGAGAATGAACCTACTAGTGGATTTGTATTAAATAAGAAAGTTGGCGACTATTCAAGTAGTTGGAACCATCGACATGCCTATTGTAGAGTATACGATAGTAGAGACTTCGAATTTGAAATCACAATAGAAAATCTACTTTATATCCTTGAAAATTGTAATTCTATTAAAGGAAAAGGATTAGAAGGTGAATTTATTTATGCTTATTCAGGTAAGGATCTCCTATTATTACCTATAGATTCACCTGATTATAAAGAAATAACTAAATATAATGAAATTATACATCAGAATAAAAATATAAAAACCAAAGACTTAATTTTAGGTGCAACATATAGAACAAAAGCAAATGAAGAATGGATTTATATGGGTAGATTTGATTATTGGGATACAGAATATGATTATGAATCAGAAAGATGTAAAATAAAATATAGTTATCCTAAAAAGAATGTAAATAAAGGTAAATATCATTATTTTGCAAGAGAAGTTAAAGCATGGAATAGTGAAGAAATGATATTAGATGTATTAGCATTAAAAAGTTTAGGAAATAAATTCATAGATACTGTATCAGAAGAATGTGTTGAAAATTATGCAGATTTATTTGATAAACTTGAATATAATGTACATTATTCACCTATTGATGAAAGTAAAAATGAATATATCTTGTATACATTTGAAGAATTTTATAAAAAAGTATATGGAAGATGGTTATATTGTTATGATTCTAATAAAAAAGAAGTAGAAGTTAATACAATATATAATGAATCAGATAAATATTATTTTAGAGATAGAAATAGTATTTATGGCTATAGTTGCAATTATGACTATGGAAAAGGCAATACAAAAGGTACTATTGAAGAAATATATAATATACTTCAACCAATGTATAAAAACACATATTTAACAAATGGAAAATTATATGAAAAGGGGAATATATAATTATGACTAAACAAAATATTAACGATGAAAAGATTATGGCATTAAAATCTCAGATTCAAGAAAAGAAGAAAAGTCTAAAAACTAAAAAGAGATTCACACCTATCACAAATTGCAATTTAGAATTAGATGGAGTAAGATATAATATTCAAGTACCTAATAAAGAGATATTAACTACTTTATTAGTTAAATTGAATATGTATAGATTATCTGTTGTTGATTTAGACTTAGAAGATGAATATATTATTTCAGGTTATAATGTTAATGAATGGATTACTGATGTTAAATTAAAATTGGAAATATTAAAGTATGAGGAAGAGGATAGAAAGTTAAAAAGATTAGAATTACAATTAGAAAATCTATTATCAAACGAAAAGAAAGTATCTTTAGCAATTGATGAGATTGAAGAATTAATTAAATAAGAATAAATAGAAATTTTGGTTTTCACAAAGTATTGATATTACTGAGTTTGTGAAAACCAAAATCAACATAAAATTTATGTTTTGTCACAATATAGGTAAAATTACGCAATATCGTAATATATCTAATTTTACCTATATTAATACTAACAAACCCTTATTTTATAAGGATTAGAAGGTATTTATATAGGTAATATAAAAGTATAACATAAATATCATAATAAAATAACGGTTTGGTTGTAAATATAATAGAGAAAAGGAGAAATATATTATGAGAGTAGGACAAAGAGGTAAATTTATAGGACATGAAAATTATGAAGGAATTTTAAAAGGTGGAGAATTATTTACTGTTACAGAAATAGATGAATATTTTTCAGAAGATGGTGTATGGTGTTTTGAAGCAAGAATAGACACCGGAGAAACAGAATGGTTGTTAAGCGATCAAGTAGAAATGAATACTACTGAAGATGATTTAGAAACATTGAAAATTCTAATTAAAAAGTATCCAGAACAAGCAAGGAAATTAATTAAATAAAAGAAGGTGATATGTATTTATACTGAATTTAAAAGAAACAATAATAATCATGCACAGGTAGTTTGTGTTTATTGTAATAAATTACTAATAGATTTAAAAGAAAACTGGTCATTCAGTATAGATTTTCATCCAAAAATTAAGGATATGATGGAAAAAGATTTATTAGTTTGTGATTGTGAATATGCTAAAAAAGATAAAAAGTTAAAACAAACAATTAAAATGCATGAACATAAAATTAAAGAATGTAAAGAGGGATTGAGTGATTTATTATATTCAGTTAATCCTTTGCCGTTTTAAATAAACACAAATGAAAGATTTGGTTATGAAATGGAGGTAAAATGAAAGAAATAATTAAAATATTTGAAAATAAAATTAACGATTTAAAAACATCAATTCAAGCAGATTATAATTTTGCTAGAGTACCAGGATGTTATATAACTTCTTCTGGTTATGAAATGATACATAGACAAAAAGAAGAACTTAAATGGTATAAGAATGAATTAGAAAAATTAAAAAATTACCCACAATGCAATTGTAATTATTTTTATAGAATATTAAGATGGTTTAGTAAAAGTAAAATTGAGAGATATGGAAATACATTTGTATATCAATGTAAGAAATGTAATAAATATTTTTGGAGATAAAGTTTATTTAAAATTATTAATAAATTGGAGGAAATTAATTATGGAAAATAATTTAAAAGGAAATTTTATTACTCTAAATGAAGTTATGGAAAATATCCAATGTTTATGGGGAAATATGACGGAAGAAGAAAAAAAGATATGTGTTCAAGAATTTTTTGGGATTAGAAATAAAGCAACAATGGAATTATTTATTCAGAAATATATACCTGTTAAATATTAATAATAAAAATAATATAATATTAGGAGAATAATATGAAAAGAATTGATGTAATGACTGACATTGAAACACTAGGCAATGAATCTGATTCTACAATATTTCAAATATCTGCAATAGCTTTTGATATTGAAAGTGGGGAATACATAAATAAATTTAATATGATTGCTGATATTGAGAAGAATAAAATATTAAATGTTTCAGGTAGTACAATAAAGTGGTGGTTAAATACTGATAAAGAATTGTTAACAAAACTTCTTAACAGTGGAAAGTATTCAAGCGAAGAAATTTTGAGAAGATTTCACACATGGTTAACTTCATTAAGTGAAGATATGAAGAATATTTATTTATGGGGAAATGGAATTCTATTTGATAATAAAATGTTGCAATGTCAAATGAAAAATATTAATTTAAATTATCCTATATTTTATAGAAATGATAGAGACATGAGAACATTAGTAGAATTAGCAAGTCATAAAGTAGGAATTCAAACAGAAAAGGAATTTAGAGATAAATATAAAAATACAAATTTAGTTGCTCATGATGCATTCGATGATGTCAAAGGACAAATTGATATTGTTGTTAAATGCTATAATATATTAATGAAAGGAGATTATAATTATGAATAATGATGATAAACTTATAGAAGAATATATTCAATGGAGAAAAGACATTGGTAAATTTAGACATGAATTGAAAGATATAATTGTAAATGATGATGATGGCGTAATTAAAACAGAGAAGAAGATGGCATGGATTACAGATACTTCATGTGAAGATTGGAGAGAATTTTGTGAGGATAGAGATATAGAATATGAAGGTGAAATGAAATTGTTGGTATTTTGTTAAATATTTTGAAAAAGGAGAAATTTAATTTATTATGGACACTCAAAATATAGATTCATTAACAATAAATGAAATATTAAATTTAGATTCTAAATTAAATGATTTTGTAGAATTAGATGTATTTGAACATTTTGGTATTCATTTAAATACAGGATATTATCAATTATCACAAGAATTAAAAAATAGATTAAAAGAAGAAAATAAAATATATGGGCATGATAAAAATCAATTATGTGTTATATATTTTGATAATACACCACTATTAATATATAGAATTAAAAAATATCTAAATAATAATATTAGAGGTATTAAAGTATTAAATATAATAAAATTAAAAGAATGTATAATAGAAGTAATTAAAGATAAATTAAAAAGTAATCGTCTTATAAATGATAAATGTGATATTAATACTATTTATAATTTACGTGATTATTGTAATGAAAAAGAAAATTATTATATTAAAAATAATAAATTATATGTCGAAGGTGTTGAAGATGCAATAAAAGAAATAATAGAAATAAATAATCAACCAAGAAGATTCGCAGGTTTAAATGATTCTTATAATTTCATATTAGGCGATAATAGAAAGAATAATAGGAAGAATAATAATTAAAATATTTTAATGCTTAAATTTATTACCTAGTTTGTTTTTAAAAATTATTAGAAAATTCCTCTTTTGTTAAAACTTAGAAAGAAGATGAATATTATAAATAAAGAACAAAGTGATTATATAAAAAATAGAGAAGAATAATTTAAAGCATTGCAAAAGAAATACAGATGTAAAGATTGTTATTATTTTTATACTGATTATGATTGCGGTCATTGTAATGAAGAACATATTATATGTGGAGATTTTATTTTTGGTGAAGAAAATAATAGTTGACAAAATGCTAAAATAATTGTATACTATGGTTAGAAAATAAAAAAGGAGGTTAAACATATAAAAGAATGTTGTGCAAATTGTCATTGGTTTTTAGATGAAGTATTAGAAGAATGTAATGGTTTAGATGATATATACAATGATAAATGTCATGAATTTTCAAAGGGTAGATATATAAAGGAAGAATTAAAGGAGGTACATATGGATAAAGTTAAACGCATTCATGAATTAGTTTCACTATTAAATAATGCATGTGATGCTTACTACAATTTAAATTCACCTATCATGGAAAATCGTGAATACAACACCTTATTTGATAAACTTAAATCATTAGAAGAATCATTAGGAATAACATTATCTAATTCGCCAACGCAAAGAGCAGGATATAAAGTAGTATCTAATCTACCAAAAGTAAAACATGATATTCCTTTACTTTCACTTGACAAGGTAAAAGAAATTCCAAAATTAGTAAAATGGTTAGGTGATAAACAAGGTGTATTAATGTTAAAAATTGATGGTGGAACAGGTAAAATAACTTATCAACAAAATCAATTTAAGCAATTTACAACTAGAGGTGATTCAGAGACTAATATTGGCGAAGATATTTCTCACAATGTATATAGTATAAAAAATATTCCATTGAAAATTAATGATGAAAATGAAATTCAAATTGTTGGTGAGAATTATATGAAATATTCTTCATTTAATGAAATTAATTCTAAAATTAAAAATTCAAATGATAAATATGCAAATCCAAGGAATTTAGCAAATGGTTCGGTTGGTTTGCTTGATGCAAAAGTATGTAAAGATAGAAATATTGAATTCTGTGCTTTTAATATTCTCAAAGGAAATAAGTTTGAAACAAAACTTGGACAATTAGAATGGTTAAAATCACAAGGTTTTGATATTGTTAAATATTGGATAGTAGATGAAAATAATCTTGAAGGAATTATAAATAAGATAATTGAAGATATTCCTACTTTTGATTATCCGATAGATGGCCTAGTTTTAACATTCAATGATATTAAACATGCAGAATCATTAGGCAAGACCAATCATCATTATAATGGCTCAATTTCTTTTAAATTTGAAGACGATTGGCATAAAACAAAATACTTACACACTGAATGGAATACAAGTAGATTCGGTAAAATTGTTGGAACAGGAATATTTGAAACTGTCAAAATTGAAGGTACTGACGTTAATAGAGCAACACTTCATAATTTAGATAGATTTTGGAAATTAAAATTGGGTAAAGATGATGTGATTGAAGTTAGTAAGAGGAACAAAATTATTCCTGCAATTGAAAATAATATTACAAGAAGTAAGACTGAAGAAATACCTAAAGAATGTCCAACTTGTAAAGGTAAAGTAGAAATCAGAAAAGTTGTAAATACTCATGATTTATTCTGTCTTAATCCTGATTGTGATGCAAAACTACTTAAAAAACTTAAACATTTTGTTAGTAAACAATGTTTTAATATTTCTGATATTGGTGAAGCATCTTTAGAAGTATTTATCGACA
>Ga0209728_1000877_pt1 | contig 20940 bp, 25 predicted proteins | sample RifGroD1_FD_183997 | JGI IMG/M metagenome (GOLD analysis project Ga0209728, IMG submission 183997) | Groundwater microbial communities from Rifle, Colorado, USA - Groundwater D1 (SPAdes) (version 2) | ecosystem: Environmental > Aquatic > Deep subsurface > Groundwater | place: Rifle, Colorado... | reverse complement strand
AATATTGCTAATAAAATAAAATCAGCAATAGAATTAGATTATACTGTAATTTTAGATGATATTGAAAATCCTATGTTAACAATTACTAAAACTGATACAGATATTATTACATTATTATTTACAGATGATAATAATACAAATTTAAATTTAATTATTAAAAAAACATATGATGGAACAATGATTAATGATTTAGATATAGATGAAATTGAATTAATTTCATTAAATATGAAAAAAGCATATTTAGAATATTTATTAAAACCTTTAAATCGTTTAAAAACAAGTTTAGGGACAAAGGATTTTAATCGTCTAGCAAATAAATTAGAAGAATACAAAGTATATTCATTAATGCTTAAAGATTTAAATGATCAAATTGAAAAATTTAGACAAGAATTTTATTCTTACTCTAATTAAGTTGGTGATTATATGATAAATAATAATAAATTTAATAACTTCAAACAAAATAATATTCTAATCAAAACACCAAATTGCGAAATGAGTTTAAATGATTTATGCAATAAGGAATACCTGAAAATTAATCACATAATGCACATGATTGAGAAAGAATTTAATATTTCTATGCATGATTATCCTGAATTAAGATGCAAAATTCTTGATATAAGTAATTTTATTAAGAGGATACCTAATTACAAAATTGAAATGTTTTAAATGTAATATAAATAAAGGAGGTATAAATATGGAAAGTTTTAAATTTAGTAGTGTATCTCAAAGTGAAGAAGTAGTTTTAGATGGAGTAACTGCTGGAACAGTATTAGTTAACAAAGCTATTGTTGTAGGAACAAATAAAAATGTTGATGTTTTAGCAATTGCAGATTTAAAACTAGGTGCTGGTGCAGGTACTTCCGTAACTGCAACTGCAACACAAATCAATAAAGCAGGTACTAAAGCAAATTCTACATGTAGATTGTATAATCTTGGAGCACCTGCTTTAGCAGATGATGATTTAATTGTTGTTTCAACTAATATGAAGGTTGGATCTTATACTGTAGCTGCTCAACCAGATATTCCAAGAAATATTACTGTAACCGCAACTGCTGGTGCTACTGCTGATACACTAGGAAATGTTACCATTAGTGGTACTAATTATGATGATGAAGAAATATCAGAAATTATAACACCTGTTGCTGGTAGTGCAATTGCAGGAACAAAAGCATTTAAAAGTGTAACTACAGTTGTTGGTGCAGGGTGGGTTATTGATGCGGTTGAAGGTACAAATGATACAATTAAAGTTGGTATTGGTAATGAATTAGGATTACCGTTAATGTTAGATTCTGCTGTAGAAATTATGATGGGGATTCTTGGGACTACAATTACAGCAACTAATCCTACAGTAAGCAATCCTGCAAGTTTAGAAGGGACAACTATAGACATGTCTATAGGTACTTATAATGCAACGAAAGAAGCATTAGTTTTTGTAGTTGACTAATTATTTATACATAATAATAAAATAAAAATATAAGGAGGAATTTAAATTATGGCAACTAACTTCATAGGTCGTTCTCTCACGGCGAATATTCTCGAACAGAATGTAGAATTAAATATGGGGTTTATTAATCTTATTATAAACGATAGCGCAAATACAGTGACGATTAGTTTCGACATTGCCAGTGCAAGTGCAGCTAATAATTTAATGATTTTAAAAGCAGGAGAATCTAGACAAAATATCCCAGTACCTTTTAAAAAATTATATTACAAAGCAGATGTAGATGCTTCTGCAATGAGAATTGAAGGATTGACTAAAGCACCATTCTAAAGATTTAATTAAAGGATAGATATTATTTTATCTATCCTTTAATAATATAAATCTGCTAAAAGGTTGTGAATAAAAATGAATATTAGAAAAGAATGGTTAAATACAGATTATACTTCTCAATTTTATTCAGCAGAAGAAACAATATTAGAAGTAAAAGATAATTTTAATATTAGAAGATATTATAGTGCAGAAGGTGCTGATGTAATTGTAGATGGAATAACTTGTAGAGCATTAATTCAATATTTTACCAATCCATTAAATCAAGCTAAATATGATAGAAAGTTACATGTTCCAATGGAAATTAATATTAATACTGGTTCATTAATTGATTATGATGGATTTAAATGGTTAGTAACAGGAAATGTTGATGATATACAAGCATATAAAAGTGCAGGTATGGTGAAATGTAGCAACAACACACTAAACTTCTATGATCAATCCCACATCCTACATCAAATTCCTTGTATAATTAATTCAAATATAAATTTAGATACTGATCAAACTACATATATAGAATCACCTTCAACTACTATCATATTAAAAATTTCCAATAACGAAATTACAAGGCAAATTAAACGTGGTGAGATTTATAAATTAGGAATACAAAATTATGAGATTAAAGATATAAATGATATAGTTGAACCTGGAATTTTGAAGATGGAGATTGAATATAGTCAGGAAGAGCAAATTGAGCATATTTATACTATTTCAATATTAAACGGTAATTCAGTAGACATCCAAGAATCAACCACCCTACAACTTAATATTAATGTGTTAGATAATGGAACATTAATCTCACCTACTCCACCTTTAACTTTTACAAGTAGTAATGAAACTGTTTGCACAATCAGTTCTAATGGTTTAATTACAGCATTAAACAATGTTAATAATTGTTTAATTACTGTAAGTTTAACTTCAGACAGTAGTGTTTCTGATACTATTAATATAATTGTAATTGAAATGCCACAAGATAATTACACTTATTCACTTACATCTACAAGTTTACCTTTACCTGATACTGAAATAATAATTAATCAAACTAAACAATATGAGATTATAAAATATAATAATGGTATCCTTATTGAACAAGGATTTACATTTAGTGTTGTTGGAGATAATTTAAGTTATCAATTGATAGTTATAAACGGTAATAGTTGTAGTATTAAGGCATTAAAGAATGGATATACGATTGTATTAAAAGCAGTTGACAATAGTAATGGTGAATTTGTTGAGAAAAGTATTAGATTGAAAAATTTATTTTGATTAAAATTGAATTTTAATTTTTATTTAAGAAGGATTTGGAGGATAACACTTCCCACCTTCTCTTTTTGTTTATATTGTAAAGGAAGTGATAAATGAGTAAATGAGTAGATTTGCAGAACTTGGTACTAATAAAACAACCATATTAATGAAATTAATTGAAAATCAAGAGATAGTTAAGTGTCTTATAAATAATCAAACAAATTTTTTAGATATTCAAATTCCAGTTGATTTTGTTATCCCTTCTTTAATATATTCTCATATCTACCCTTACAAATTTATTCCTACAATTTTAACTGAACCAAAAACATTTATAACAATGGCATTTAACTATAGACCAAATGGAATGACATTTAAAAATGGATCAATTTATTTCTATATTATAACTCATAACTCTCTTCTAAAAACAGATTATGGAATGCTTAGATATGATTTTTTAGTGAATAAAATTGATGAGGTTTTTAATTCTATGAGAAATATAGGAATTGGCAAACTACCTTTTTATGAGATGGGAGACATACAAATAAATGAAAATTATTGCGGAGCATATTTAGCTTATAAAACAACAGAATTTCAGTAGGTGTTTATATGTTTAACAACATAAATGAATTAGATTTAAACATAGAATTATTTTTAAGTAATTATATAGAAATACCAAATGTAGGTAAATTATATTGTTTAACAAATGATGAAATTCGTAAAATAAAATTCACAAAATATAATCAATATTTGAGTTTACTATGTCTTGAGAAAGAACATATTAAAAAATTTCTAAATGATTATTTAAAAGAAGATGAAGATATATCTACGTTTGAATATTTAGTATCTGTAAGTTACCATGATATTCAATTTAGACAATTAGTATTAGATGCTATATCTACTTTTTTTAAAGAAGAAGTAGTATTTTCTATGGATTTATTATGTTTTATTATATTAAATTCAAATAATATAATTGATAGTTATAACTATGAATACATAAAATTTATCCTTAAAAAGCAAAATGGGATACAAACTGAAGAACCAGAAAAATTTGCTAATTCTATTGCTAAACAAATGGCTGAAAAAATAAAAGCAATGAGAGAAAAATATAATAAATGTTCAAATAACGATGATCAGATATATGATTATTCAGATGTTTTATCATCTGTAAGTGCAAAACATTGTAGTATTAATCCATTAAATATAGGTCAATTAACTGTATATCAAACATTAGATCAATTTAAAAGATTAAATAAAATAGATAAATTTAGTATTGATATACAAAGTTTATTGCATGGAGCAAAAAAAGAAGATATTAAACTAGATAATTGGTTTAGTAAAATAAAATTATAATAAGGAGGAATTAGAATATGTCAAATCAATTCGCATTTAAAGAGGTAATTAATTATACAGTGCAGACATACAATTCAACTGGTATGGGTGGTGCAGTTCAATTTTTTGTTGATTATGCAAAAGATTCTGCTGTTTCTACAACTGCTGAAAGATTAGATATACGTGGTGGACAAGGGAATTACAAACTTTTGAGTATGGATCATACTGCCGATGCAATGTTTAAAGCAACTTTACCTTTACTTGATACATCTGCTTTAGCAAGTATGACAGGTAAAGCATTGGTTACTGGTGCAACGCAAATTCCTAAGAAAGAAATTATTACTATTGCAGTAGCAGGGACAATGACTCTTGCTCATACTCCTATAACTGGAAGTTTAAAGATTTATAAATTATTAAATAGCAGAGATATTTCTACAGAGCAAACAGTTGGTACTCCTGCATCAAACCCAAATGAATATACAATTGCAACAGCAACAGTTACTCTTAATGCAACCACTGCTGCTATTGGTACTAAGTTTCTTTGTGTTTATGATTATCAATCTACTGCTTTAGCAAGAAAAATGACTATTACAGCTAATAATTTCCCTGGATATGTTCGTATTACTGGAGATGCTTTAGCTGTGGATGAATCAGATGGTCTTACATATCCAGTTAAATTTGATATTAAAAAAGCAAAAGTAAAACCTGGATTTGAATGGACATTTGCTAGTGATAAAGCAACAGAAATTCCATTTGAATATGATTTATTCCCTGTAACAGTTGGAACAGATAAAGTATTTTTTGAAACAACTGTATTAGGCGAAAGTGTATAATTAATGGAAAGTTGAGGTATTAAAATGGAACAATTAAATGGTATCTTAATTAAATATACGCATCCTGCTTCACCTCCTTTGGGGATAGAATTAAATAAGATTTATTCAATTATTTATGATAATAAGAAGTTATTTATTTCTAATGAAGAATATAAGCAAGAAATAGAATTTAATTTATTAAAACAATTGTTTAGTTTAGTAGATGATGATTGGGATGAATTATTAAAGGAAGATGTTAAAGAAAATATTAAAGTTAGTATTTCTAAGTATGAAAAGAAAGAATAATTAATTTATTAAAATAATTATAAGAGTAGGATTAGAGAATAAACACCTCTCCCCTACTCTTATTTTTTACAAATTTCATAACAAAACTTCGCTTTTATATTATTATACCTATCTCATATCATCTAATCTACCCTCTCTATTCTTTAAAATACTTTCTAAATTCTAAATTCTACATTCACTGCAATAACTAATATTATTTTGCAATAGATAAAATTTATTTGTTAAGATTAATTAAAATAAATTCAATTGTGTTGCAAAATGAAAAATATAAAATAAGGAGATGATTATTGTAAATTTAATTAAAAAAATTAAAGATGAAAAATTATTGAAATTATTATAAATAAAAAATTAAATTTAGATAGGTTAAGTCTAGCTAACTTAACTGATAAGAGTGGGAATCCTTGTACCCACTCTTCTTTTATTTTATAACAAATATACAAGGTAAATAAAAACACGACAAGGAGTGATAAAGTTATGGCAATTATAAGTAAGGAAGTAGAAGTTTTATTGAATTCAAGTAATATTAAATATTATGAATCATTAGGATATGAAATACCTAAATATTATAATAAAAATAACAGTAAATATCTTGTAAAAAGAGGAACAAAAATAATTGTGAAAATTGAACATTTGCAATTAGGTAGTAATATAAGTATTAAAATTCAGTGTGATGGGTGTGAAAAGAAATATAATATAGGTTTTAATAAATATAATGATCATGTTCTAGAAAATGATAAATATTATTGTAAAAAATGTGCAACAAAATTATTTGCTACAATTAAAATTCAGAAAACTTACTTGGAAAATTCAATTTCTTTTGAAAATTGGTGTATTAATAATAACAGACAAGATATATTGGATAGATGGGATTATGAGTTAAATGATTGCAAACCAAATGATGTTAATTATTGCACAAAGAAAAAATATTATTTTAAATGTTTGACTTATTATAATCATAAAAGTGAATTAAAGAAATTATCTGATTTATCAATTTTAAATAGGAGTTTTTCTTGTAAACAGTGCAATTCTTTTGCTCAATATTTGTTAGATATTTATGGTGAAAATGGAATTGTAGATTATTGGTCAGATAAAAATAATAAATTAAATCCTTGGGAAGTATCAAGAGGTAGTAATAGTAAAAAAGTTTGGATAAAATGTGAAAATATAAATCATGAAGATTATGACATTTATCCTAATAATTTTATTAAAGGTGAAAGATGTAATAAATGTAGTCAAGAAAGAACAGAATCATTTCTACAAGAAAAAGTTAGATTACATTTAGAAAATTTAGATTATAATATTCAACATGAATATAATTGTTCTATAATACCTATAAATCCTAAAACAAAACATAAATTGCCATATGATAATGAAATTGTAGAATTAAAATTAATAATTGAAGTACACGGAGTGCAACATTATGAAATAAATACTTGGCATAAGAAAATAGCAAAACGAAATAATACTACACCAGAATATGAATTACATATGCAACAAGTTAGAGATAGATATAAACGTATCTTTGCTAAATGGCAAGGATATTTTTATTTAGAGATACCTTATTGGACTGATAATAAAGAGGTAATTTGGAAGAAATTAATTGATGAGAAGATTAAAGAAATAAATGACAATGCCAAATATACTCTTTTTATATAAAAATATCAAAATTGAAGGAGGAAGAATTGATATGGGTATTGGTAATTTATACCACTCAGGTTTTGTTAGTTATTGTAAATATGATGATTTAAAAGAGTGGTACATAACAACGGAAGATAATGAGGTTGTTGAATTTAAAGAAGGAATTCAACAACGTTACCTCAATTCACTTTTTATTGAAGCAGAAAATACAGATTTATATATTAGAATATTACCAGGAGATTATTGTATTTTTATTCCATCTAGTGAATCTAGAAATTATGATTTTGAAAAAATTAGTTCTATTCAAGTTATGAATGTAACTGGAACAAAATTAAGATGGTCGGGGCAATTTTATTAAAAAGTGAGGTGAATTATATGCCTATTAGTAGTAAATCTAATAAAAATTTATCAGGAACAAATTTATATATATCTTCAGGTACTGCAGTAAAACCAACAATTACATATAATAATGGTGGTACAGTAACAATCGGCGAAGGTAAATTTAGACTATTTCATTTACCTAATTACATAGGTGTAATAACAGAACATATCATATCAGAAGAAACTTTATCTATAAGTGATAATATAACAAATTATGTAGTAGCAAGTTATAATTCAGGTTCACCAGAATATTCTATTACAACTGACTTATCAAGCATTAATTTTTCAGATAATGTTGCAGTATATACTATTTTTCGTATTGGTGATACAAATATTGATATTTTGGATTGGGATGAACCTGCTTACTCACTTTCAAATAAAATATTAAGACGTGATATGGAAACTAGAAGATTTGAGAGAATATTTGGTTTAAATTTAAGTGAAGATACAGGAAGAAAAATATTAATTTCTTCTGGTGCAGTATGGCAAGGTTCTTATCGTAATTTAAGAACAGAAGTTAATTCAATTGATAATAATTGCATTTTAGTAAGTAGTAATGCTTTAGGTGAATACGAAATTAATTCTATTACTGCTTATAATAATACTCAATATGATACAGGAACAGGATTGACAACTGTATCAGATGGTAATTATGTTGTTAATTGGATTTATCGTGGTATGGGGACTGATTCTGATTCTATTATTGTATATTTAGGAACAAATGATTATGATATTAATGAAGCTAAATCAGCACAACCTCCTAATATTTTATTAGGTACAAGTACAAATGCGATGCTTGTTGGTAAAATTATTGTGCAAAAAGAATCAGATACGCCAATACAAATTGATTCAGCATTTCAAACTTTATTTGCTCCTGCTTCTGCTTCCAACGGTGTAGTGATAGGTTCAGTTCAAATGTTTGCTGGTTCTGTTGCTCCTAGTGGGTATCTAATTTGTGATGGATCTGAATTATCTAGAGCAACATATTCTGCATTGTTTAATGTAATTGATGTAACATATGGTAATGGTAATGGTAGTACGACTTTTAATCTGCCTAATTTAAAAGGTAAAATATCTGTTGGATTAGATTCTTCACAAACAGAATTTGATACATTAGGTGAAATAGGTGGAGCTAAAACTCATACCCTTACAGAATCAGAAATGCCAAGTCATAGACATGGTATTACTGGTTATGTGCGTACAACTTATGATGAAAATGATATATTTTCAAATTATTCTGGACTTGATACTGGAAATAACACATATTGGTCAAGTTATACTGGTGGAAATCAGGCTCATAATAATTTACAACCATATTTGGTAATGAATTATATTATTAAATATTAAAAAATAAAAAATTCTGCTATTGATTAAAATTATCATTTAGCAGAATTTATTATTTTATTAGCAGGTTGATTTAAATGTTTGTTAACATTTGTTAACAATTAATATGATAAAATGTTTCAATTCCCTTCGGGAAGTAGTATAACCTGTTAAAGTTAAGTATATATGATTTTAGGAATTTGTCAAGTGTTTTTAATGTTAAATTAATAATTTTAGATTAGAAATAACCACCTTACATTTTTAGGATGGTTATTTTTGTTTTAAATAATTATTAAAAATAAATTCAAGGAGTGTTTATATGACAAAATCCAAGTTTAATGTAAATACATCAAAGAAAGCAAAAGAAAAAAGAACATTAAACGGACACACATTTTCTTCAGATTTAGAATATAAATTTTATGTTTATCTTTTATCTCAGCAAGAACAAGGTATAGAACAAGGTATAGAACAAGGTATAGAACAAGGTATAGTTAAAGATATAAAAATACAACCAAAGTTTTTATTGCAAGAAAAATATGAGAAACATGGTAAAACAATATTGCCAATTTATTATGTTGCAGATTTTTTAGTTGAATATACAGATGGTAATATTGTAATATTTGACACTAAGGGTATGAGTACTCCTGATTTCAAATTAAAGAGAAAGATGTTCGATTATAAATATCCTGATAAAGTTTTAAGAGTTATAAATTATAGTAAAATTGATGGCAATGATGAAAATAAAGGATGGTGTGATATAGAGATTATTGAGAGAGGCAGAAAGGAAAGGAAGAAAGCAAAGGAAAAGTTAAAGAATAATTTAAGTAATGATTAAATTGTAAATATAATTTTACATATAATTATTTAATAAATAAATAAAACGGAGGTTTATAACATTATGCAAATACAAATTTTAAAAGAGAGAATTAATGAATTACCAGAAAATCAAATTTTCATTATGACAGAAATTTTAGAAGGTGTAGAAATTAAATCCTACCTCTCTACTATTGAAAAGAAAGTAATTATAGATAATATCATAAATGGTTCTATAGAAACAGATGATAACTCGATCATAAAAATTAATTTCTTCAACAAAAAATTAATTACTGATATTTCTTTAGTAACAAATTATACAAATTTAATATTCTCAGATGATAATTCTATTGAAGATTATGATTTTTTGTCTCAATATAAAATTTTACATTATATTATTAAGAATATAGATAATGATGAATTAGATTTTATTTATAATATGATCGAAGATGAATTAGACCAACAAATTAAAATTGTAAATAGTTTGGAAAGTGTTTTGGCGAATGGTATAAATAAATTAATTGATAAGATTCCTGATGAAAAATCTATGAATAAATTAATTAATAACTTACCAAAGGTTTTAAATAAAATTAAACCAGAGAATCTAGAAATATTAAAACAATTTGCTAATCAACAACAACAAGAAAAGTTTTTTGAAGTAGAAAAACAAAAAGTAGTAAAGGAAATGGGAAAAGAAAATAAACAAGAACAAAATAGAATAGATGAATTAGTTAGTAAGATTGAGATTACGGAGTAAGAGTAAGAATAGAAGTTTGGAATATAAGAGTGGGATAATTGTGTCTCACTCTTTATTATTTAAATAATTTAAATAATAAATTTTACAGAATATAAAAATAATTATGTTGACTTATGTATTGTGGTGAGTTATAATAACAATAGATTAAATAATATAAGAGGTGATTTTTATAATAACAGTTTAGAGTACAATAAATATATACACTCCCTCACCTTCATGTATACAAATCCTTATAAATAGGGAGTGTATTTGCTAAAGTAACAATCTTTCACACTAACTGATAAGTGTAAATTAATTTTAAGTAATATATTTTATCTTTAAAAGCAATTTTGTATTTATCTACTGCAATAAATCATATACTCAAAATAAGTGTAATAATAGTATACTAATATATAACAAGAAAAAAATAATAATATAATAAGAGTTTAATAAGTATTGTATATTTCATTAAAATGAAATATTAAAAAATTTACTTATATTATATATATTATATAAAAAGGAGGAAGTCTATGTCAGATAATTATAATATGTTATCTAATAATTCTGTTCAAACTATAAAAGATAATAATTTAATTAAAGATAGTTTTGTTCAATTATATGGTAAAAGAGCAATTGCTTATTTTAAAGAATTAGTAGAATTACAAAATATTAGAGGTAATATATGTTTTTCTATTGATATGATTTTTGTATAAATTAAATATCAAAGATAATATAGCAAGAGAAAGAAATTATTTTAAAGATTTTCTTATTAAGACTCATAAAGATTCATTAATTATTATTCTTGATGAAGGTATTGATTTAATTAAATTATCTTCTTCAAAACATATTACATGTAAATTGAATATTTATGATTATGGAAAGTCTAAAGATAAAAATAATAATGACAAACAAATAAAAATAAAATATTTTATCTTACTTGATTCAGAATACAATAAAATTATAAATGAGTATTCTGGTGAATTAGATAAATATAATATATTGAATTTATTTTGTAATATTAAAAGTAGAATTAAGAAAAATGCCAATAATACTTTTATTTCAGATAAAATGCCAGAAGTTTCTTATCCTAGTTATAAATTAATTATGGAAGATATATTTATAGAATCAGAGAAAACTTTAAGAAAATACATAGATGAATTAGTAAATTTAGATTTAATAAGATTTGATTATGCTGGAGATATGATAATGAAAAATGATAACGGAAAACCAATTAGAAGAAAGGCAAACTTTACATATATTTTATTTAAAGTAGGATGGGAAGAAGAATTAAAACATGCGATAATTTTATTTAAGAATCAGAAAAGAGCAATGGGATGGTCGTTTTTAAGTAAAGATAAAGAAGTTTTAGCAGATGAGAAAAGATCAATAACTCAAAAGATTAATATGTTAGATAAATTATCTAAAGAAAAGAATTTAACGCAATCTCAAATTAAAGAATTAAGATTGTTAAAAAGAAAGCAAGAAAAATGGAAGAAAGAATATGAAAATAATATTAGTATTAGAGAAATTGAAGAAAATAAATTAAAAGAATTACATCCTGACAAAGAATTATATGAAATATATGATGATATGGGATATGAGAACAAGGCTGAAAGAGCATATAATGAAGATGAAAACGATGATTAAGGTGGTTTTGATATGTTATTAAAATCATATGTTAGAAATAAATTTAAAAAATATGTAAGACCATTATTAATAAAAGATAAATGTGAATGTTGCGAAGAGACCGTAGGGTTAGAATTGCATCATTTAAAATCATTTTCAGATTTATTAGATGAATGTTTAAATAGATTAGGATATACATATTATAAATATAAAAAAAATTATAGTAATGAAGAATTAGATAATATAGTTAATTGGATGATAGGTGTACAAATGAAGATTAAATATATTACTTTATGTGAGAAATGTCATGAAAAGATTCATTTTAATGATTGATTATTAATTATAGTATTATATTATATAGGAGTGTTTATTATAAAAATTACAGAATTAAAAACAAAAGAAAGTGGATTACATTATTATAATAAAGGTTATCTTATGGATTGGATTATTAAGAAAAATGTAATATTTAGAGATCAAAAAGGTTACGATTTTATTATAGATATTGATTATTTAGAATTTGGTTCTTTAGAATCATATGTTTATAAAGAATCTGGAGGAATGGAAATTTACCATAGTGGGCAATGTAGTAATTGTTTTTATCCAGAGATTGCAGAAGAAATAAATAATATAGATAAAAATGATTATAATGAATATGGTAATTCTGAAAAATTAAGAGAAATATCTAATAAATATTGTAATATTGATATTAATGAAGCAATAAAAGAAAGTGAAAAATTATTTAATGAAAGATTTTTAAATTTAGAGATTGATAAATGGGAAAATAATATTTTATATAGAAATAAATATAATATATATTATAAAACACATCCATGTAATTTTTGTAAATATAAAGGCGTTGCAGAATGTATTTTTATATTTGATATGGCATTTTCTCATAAAGGAGAAATAAAAATTGCAGTAGAAGTTAATAATACATCTCCTGTTAAAAAGAATAAAATTGCTTTTTGTAAAGCAAACGATATTACTTTGCTACAAGTTAATGCAAAAGATATAAACAGAGTAACTTTACGCAATACTAAAATTGTTCCTTGTGAAATATTAAATATTAATAAATCTATTAGTAGTGGTAGTTGTATAACATATATAAAAGATTTAAGGAAAGATAGTACAGAAAAAATTTGCTTAATTTCAATACATGATTTATTTTATAAATTATATGGGATTGATTTAGCAAATATTTAATATTATTATTATATAAAGGTAGGTGAAATATAATCTCTAGTCTCGCAGAACAATTAAAAAATATAGAAGCACAGTTACAAAAGAAAATAAAATCTGCAATGCAAAATGAATTATCTCAACAATCAAAAACAACCGTCCAGGTGCATGTTGTTGAAGACGTATATAATGTGTACGAACCTACTTCATACTCTCGTTCTTATGACCAAGGAGGTTTATTAGATCGTGATAATATAGAAACTACTATGATTGACGATAATACTTTAAAAGTTAAAAATATTCGTAGGGATGAATTAGATGGAAGAATGGTTGACAAAGTTATAGAATATGGTAAAGGTTACTGGACTCAAACCCTTGATGATATAATTGGGGCAAGACCATTTATTCATAATAGTTTTATAGAATTAAAGAATGGTAAAGCTAAATTAGCAATCCTCAAAGGATTACGTAGACAGGGAATTAATTGCAAATAATATCATAACATTCTCTTGCTCGACAATTTTGACGGACGAGGTGTAATCATATAAAATATTTATAAAATACTTCACAAAACAATAATATAAATTCCCTAAAATAAATCTAAAAATATTTCAAAAAATCAGTTGACAGAATATAAAAATAAATGTATAATACAAAATAACCTCGGAAAACAAATATCTGAGGAATAAAAATAATATAAAATAAAAGGAGAAATGATTATTATGACTAAGAAAGAATTGCTAGTGAAATTTCAAGAGGTACTAAACGAGAAAATGGTAGAATTTGAGGCAGACAAAGTAGAGAAATCTAAGAAAATTAGTAAAAAACAGGCAGAATTTTATGGAGAATGTTTTCTGGATTTAATCATGGATACTGTTGCAAATGATGAACCTGTGAAAATTGTAGACTTTGGAGAATTTTCAAAGAAAGCAACAAAAGGAAGAGAAGGTATTATTCAAGTAGGTGAAAAGAAAGGTCAAGAATTTAAGAGTAAAGATTCATTTAAGGTAGCATTTAAGGCAGGTAAGGGTTTTAAGGATAGGGTTAAGGGTGTTTTTGTAGAGAAGAATGATGAAATTGGGGATGATGTTTAACATAGATATAAGTAGAGATTAATTTGTTAATTGATTAGATACATAGTTTAATAAAAATATAGTGAAGATAAAATCTAACATTATATTCACTATATAAAAATAAAAAAATTAAAATAAATTTTAAAATTTAAAGTTAAAAAGGAGAATCTCACTATGACTACAGAGAAAATGACAATCCATAAGGCATTAGCAGAATTAAAAATTATAGGTGATAGAATTAACTCCTCTATCTCTTCCTCTACCTTCATTAAAGCAAATAAACATTCCAATGAGAAAATCAATGGAGTATCAATAGAAGATTTTAAGAAACAAATTCAAGGAAGTTGGGATAAGTCTAATGACTTGATTAAACGCAGAAATGCTATTAAAAGAGCAGTAGTTTTATCCAATGCTACTACTAAAGTAAAAGTAGGAATTGATGAATTTACTGTTGCTGAAGCTATTGAGATGAAGAATACTGGAATGCAATTTAAGAAAGAATTATTGAATCAATTGAATAGACAATATGTTGAAGCAATTAGGATTACTGAAAAAGAAAATGGCGAGACATTACAGCAAAAAGCAGAGAATTATGTGATTGGGCTTTATGGTAATAAGGAAGGTAAAACTTCGATGAATGAGGCTGAAGAAACTAAGAAACAATTTATTGTTAATAATACTTTTGAATTAGTTGATCCTATTAAGGTTAGAGAAAAGATTGATAGTTTGGAGAAAGAGATTAGTGAGTTTGAGACAGAAATTGACAGTTGCTTGAGTACATCAAATGCTATTACAGAAATTGTGATTGAGTATTAATTTGTTAAAATAAATTTATAGTTATTTACTGCTTTCCGAAAATCTTTAACTACAATTCATTAATCTTTTTATATGCTTAGATTGGTGTAATAATTAAAAAGAAAGCATATACTTTACATATAATTTCTTTATATAAATAATGATATATAAAAAAGAATATTATCTACAAAACAAAAATTCAATCATCTATGTAAAGTTTAAATCTAAAAGTTAAAATCTTAAATTTCAAAGATAAAAATTTATTAGTGATTAAAGTTTAAATGGTAAAGATTAAATCGGAAAGTTTTATTAAATCCCTGGTATACGGTTTAGTATGATTGTATTTGACTTTAGATTAACCGCAGGGCTGGAAAGTGGTAAATAACTAAAATTTGATATAAGTAAGTGGTTATTATAAATAAAAAAGGAGATTACAAACATGAATAATCTAAGCGAGAGAGTACAGAGAGAATTTGAACAATGGAAAGAAAAATATGATATTCCTTATCATGCAGAATTTCAAGTAAAAACATTATTGAAATTACAAGAAGAGTATGATGATGTTGAAGTAGGAAGTAACACTACTAAGACTAGAGAAACTTTATTAGGTATGATTAATAGGTTACATATGAGTATGAGATTGGTTGAGAAGAATGTTAAATATGATAAAGTAATATATGTTGAATATATTTGTAAATCTGAAAATAATCCAAATAAAATAATTATGTATATAGATAACATTATTTATAATATAACTGGAGATAAAAATTTAAAAATGAATTATTTTGCAAAAACAATATATGATATAGTAAATAAAGAAAATGCTATTATTTATATTAGCACAAGAGGGTTTGGTATAAGTCTTTATGATGAATTAAAGCAGTTTAAAGGATTAGTAGTTAAAGAATTAAAAGTGATAAATATATAGATAGTATTATAAGATAGTGATAGTGATAATACTTATATTGACAATAAGGCGTGAATAGTTTGCAACAAATACATCGTTGTTTTATTACATAATAGTATTGATAGATTGATAAAATAAACATTAAAGAGTAGGAGAAAATAAAACCTCTCCTACTCCAATAAAATAATTAATGAATAAAAGGAGAGATTGTATTTATGAGTAATTTAATAGTGAAAGGTAATACAACAGTTTGTGGGATAGAAGTGCCAATTGTTTATGGTGGATTTGGAAAAGATCAGAAAGTTATGTTAGCAAAGACGGTTGCTGAAATACATAATATTGAATTGAAAGTTGTGAATCAAAATATAAAACGTCATATTAAAGATGGTTATTTTGAAGAAGGTATTGATTTTATTGATTTAAAAGGAACAGAATTTGAGGTCACTCTCAGTGACAGCAAAATATATACGAAAAATGCTTTAAATGCAAGTAAGAATATTTATTTATTATCTCAACGTGGTTATACATTATTGCTTAAATTAATGGATTCTGAATTAGCAAAGAAACAATATAAAGAAGTTATTGATGAATATTTTAAATTAAAAGAGAAAGTAGAAAAAATAGAAAATATATTAACAGGTAAAGATATAGAACGATTAGCAATAAGAATGGATGGTACTTTTAGAAGGAAAAGAGAAACTGCTTCTATTACTAAAATGATTGGGAAAGGTGAATTGCCAAAAGGAAGATACACATACAAGCAAATTACCAATATTACATATTATATTTTGTACGGTATGAATGCTAAAGAAATTAGAGATTATTTAGATTTGAGACAGAAAGATAATCTTAGAGATTATTTATCTCAAAAAGATTTAGAAGAAATCAGAGAGATTGAAGATGAGATTCATTACATGGAAAAGAAAGGTCATAGTTGGGAAGAAATATATGAAGAATTGTTAGAAGAATATCCTGAGAAGAGGAAACCTGAGAAAGCAAAGAAATCTATTAGAGAGATTAGGAATGGTAAGAGATTAGTAGTTGGGGATAAAGTTATTGGATTATTAGGGTAAGTTTTTTGATGTAGGTAATGTAGATTGTTTAATGGTTTGATGGTTATTTTACAATTTAATTTATTATAGACAAATGCCTATCACATTTTTGTGGTGGGTATTTTTGTATTATAAATATATAAATTTAAATTAAAGGAGTGATTTAATGGCTGATATTGCAGAAAAAATTATAGAAATAACTAAAGAAATGTGGTTAAATTGTAATGAATTTAATCGTAATATGATCAATGAATATTTAGAATCTGCTGTTCATTTAAGTCCTAAAAGTCAGAAACAATATAAATCTAATTTAAGAATATTTGCTTATTGGTTAAAAAATAATTGTAATGATAAAAAGGTAACTGAAGTAAAAAGTAGAGATTATTTACGTTTTCAAAATTGGGTATCAAGTAATGGAGCATCAGAAGCAACAATAAAGTTAAAGCGTTCTGCTATTAGTAATTTAAATAATTATATAATGGTATATTATGAGGATGAATATCAAACATTTAGAAATTACATAAATAAGTCAATTAAAATTCCAATAACTGGATTTACCCATAAGAAAGAACCATTAAATCCTGATGAATATAAATTACTTTGTGATGAATTAGAAAAACGTGAAGAGTGGCAAAAATTAGCTTATGTAAAATTTACTTATGCTACAGGATGTAGACGAGAAGAAACCAGATTATTATTAAAAGAAATAGTTAATTATGAACCTATAATTAAAAAAGTTAAAATTAAAGATGATAATGGAAAAGAAATTGAAGTTGAAATAAAAAAGTATAAAACTCATGATACCAGATGTAAAGGAGCAGGAAAAGTTGGGAAAATTAGGAAACTGGAATTTAACGAAGAAGCAATGGATGCGATTAAAAAATGGTTAGAAGTACGTGGAGAAGATGATTGTCCTTATGTATTTATAAGTAGATATAAAAAGAAAATCAATCAAACTTCTTCTAATACATTTAATCGTTGGTGTAATACATTGTTTGCTGAAATTATCGGACGTAGGGTGCATCCTCACCTCTTTCGCGAATCTCGTGCCACAAATTTGGTCGTTCATAATGGTAAATCTATGGAGACTTGCAGGAAATTATTAGGGCATGTCTCACAAGAAACTACGAAAATTTATGTAATTCGCGAGGATACCGATGATGCAGATGAAGCATTTATTGATTAAAATATTAAGAATTATAAGCAATAAAATATAAATAATTTTCCATAAAATAAATCTCCTTTTCTCCCTATTTTCATGTTGACACATTTATTTTTATATTGTATAATACAATTAACACATAAAAGAACAGAAAAAACAATATAAAAAGGTGGTGTTGATATGAGAAATAGGGATAGTCCTTTTAATTTTATAGTTTAATTGATTGATAAAGAATGATAAAATAATAATAAAATTTTAAAATATAAAATTAAAAAGGAGATAATATATTATGGAAAATAATTTAATTGTAAAAGAAGTAAATTTTAACGGTGCAAATTTATTGGCAGCACAGAATAACGAAGGTAAAATTTATGTAGGTGTAAGTTATATATGTAATGGAATTGGATTTAATAAAAATCAAAAAGATCGTCAAGTAAGTAATGTACAAGAAGATATTGTGCTTAGTAAAGGGTGCGTCAAATTTGAGGCAGGGGTATTTGACCTAAATAATGAAACTATAGCTATAGAATTAGACTTCCTTCCACTCTGGTTAGCAAAAATATCTATAACTCCTAATATAAAAAAGAATAATCCTGAAATAACAGAAAAACTAATTCAATATCAACTTAAAGCAAAAGAAATATTAGCAAAAGCATTTCTTCCACAATACAATACTACAGATTTAGTTAATACATATTTGGATATGAGCGAAGAAGATAGAGCGATATTATATTTTACAACATTAAAAGATAATAAATTATTAAAACCTAAAGCTGATAAATTTGATTGGTTTTTAGGGACTGATTCCACTCATACTTTTACAGATACAGCAAAGATTATATCTACTAGATGTAATAATGATGGTATTAATTTAAAAATATCTGTGATTAAGTTAACTGAATTGTTGAGGAATAAAGGTATTTTGTCTAAGAAAAAATCTAATGATAAATATACAAATCATCCTAATAAAGATTATGAGAATTATTTTCAGACAACTAGTGTGACTATTAATGAAGGTGAGAGTGGAGAATTCAAACGGACATCGACTAGAGTTAAGAGTAAAGGTGTAGATTTTATTTGTGAATTAGTTAAAGATGAATTTAGGAAAGGTGGTATGGTTAGTAATTTTTAATTTTAGTTAGTAAATTTATTTATAATTAATTAGTAAAGAACATAAATATAATTGTAATATTAAATAGTAAAATATGATATAATGATATATAACATAATAATTATAATATATTTAGAGAGGATTATTAATACTCCTTTCTTTTTTGTTTATATGTTGATGTGTTTAGTTTGTAATTTATATATGTTTTATATGTATATTTTTTATTAATTAATTAAATATTACAGAATATTAAAATAAATATGTTGACTTTATATTATTGATATGGTATTATATGATTAATAATTAGCAACAATAATTGAATCAATAAACATTCTCTATCTTATTTTTGTGGATTACATATGTATGTAGTATAATAATATTATAGATAGGAGTGTGATCGCATGTCAACAAAAGATGATAAATTAATAATAAGGGTAACACCAGGATTAAAAAAGCGTATTGAGTCTACAGCCAAAAAACAAGGTAAAAATGTTTCAGATTTTGTTAGAGATATTATTACTCTATTTTTAGATAAAGAACAACCTGAATATTTAAATGCAATTAGTAAATTAAGAGAATTATTTTGTGATAAGGAAATACTTCAAGATAAAATATATAAAAACAAAATTAATGATTATAATTTAGAAGAAACTGAGCAATTAATATTGAAATTAGTACGTATACAGCAAAAGATTTACGAGATGGAAAAATATATCAATGATTATTTAAATAGTAAAGAAATTTAAAGTTATATTGTGAAATAGTTTGATATTTGGAGATAATATGCTATAACTTAATTATTTGGTCAAATATGATGGGTTAACACATTTGTATACCCATTGATACGCCTGTATAATAAGTTTACAAGGTGAAGGTAAAGGTGAATTATAAATCCTTGTAAATTTAATTATGGAGGTTTTATTTTATGGATTATAACCAACTAACTAAATTGCAATTTGAAGAGATTATGGGAAACTTAACAGATGGACTTTGGTTAAAAGTAGTTTGTGATAGTGTGAGTGCGAATGTTTTTTATCCTGAGTTTGAATTTTTAGTTTTCGGTGATAGTAAAAAGCAGTATCAATTTGGACATTTAGAATACGATGAAGAAAATAACTTTCAAAATATAATAATTGATGTTGATGATATTGTTGAAATACATAGATGCTCGGTATCTCCTATGTTTAATGCAGAACAGATCATTTTAACTATGTGTGATGATGTTAGAATATTTTTGGAAACTGATAATTGTTAGGTATATTACAGGAGGTATTGATAATGAAAATTAGAAAACCTGATTTATTGATTATTAAGTATGATATATAAATAAATATATTGATTTTTTGATGTGATATGTTGGTGATATTAAAGAATCTACTAAATGTGGGTTCTTTTTTATTTTATATTTAGTTTTATAATTTATGGATTTTGGGATAGGTAGGAGTAATTAACCTACTGATAAGGGGTTTTACATCTCCTCATACCCCCTTCCCTATTTTATTTTTAAATAAGGAGATGAAGTTTTAAGTTGGTAGATTAGTTAGAGTATATTAGATTTTTAAAATAATAATTAAAGGAGATGGTTTGTTTTGCATAGGAAGTATACATATGAAGAAGTCAAAAAATTTGTTGAGAATTTAGATTATGAGTTAATTAGTTTAGAACATAGAAATAATGATATAAA